>WLWD01004955.1_pt1 | contig 25252 bp, 26 predicted proteins | sample 6712731 | NCBI WGS metagenome assembly WLWD01 (sample SAMN12718690, study PRJNA576275) | sponge metagenome | isolation source: marine sponge | host: Mycale hentscheli | place: New Zealand: South Island, Marlborough, Capsize Point | collected 2014-11-01 | reverse complement strand
ATCGGATATGCTGGCCTTCCTGCCAGTGGTGTGCCTATCGGATATGCTGGCCTTCCTGCCAGTGGTGTGCCTGTCGGATATGCTGGCCTTCCTGCCAGTGGTGTGCCTGTCGGTCATGCTGGCCTTCCTGCCAGTGGTGTGCCTGTCGGTCATGCTGGCCTTCCTGCCAGTGGTGTTCCCGTCGGTCATGCTGGCCTTCCTGCCAGTGGTGTGCCTGTCGGTCATGCTGGCCTTCCTGCCAGTGGTGTGCCCGTCGGTCATGCTGGCCTTCCTGGTGTAATGTGCTCATGTAGTCTGTATGTGTACTATGTTTGTATGTGTGTTTGTCTTCAGGCTTCCAACGACCAGTCCATGTCTATATGAAATCTCCGTCCTCAGACCACTTCTCCTGTCAGCCACAAACACACCCACCCTCTTGTAAGCCACACCCACTCTACGAGCAACCTCGGCTCAAGTCAGTGGTAGTAGTGTGTCCCAACTCGCACACCACCTCTAAGCCACACCCACTCTTTGTTCATGATAAACCAGACCCGCCTCCACTCTTTCCTCCTGGTAGCCAACCTCGTCTTCTCAGTTGTCAGGACAACCAACAGTCACGCTCATCTACACTCGCTCAGAGCTCGGGCAGTGCTGATAAACACCCTCCATGTGTTACCATGGCAACTGTTCCACCCACATGTGGTTCCCACTTGCCTCCAGAGACCACCACTGACCAGCAGCTCTGTTCCCATGGCAACTCTGGAACCCCAAACTGACTCCTGACTTGTGCTTGTATCATATGAAGATTATAAATTCTGTGCCAATTGCAAGAATTATGTATGAAGTGATGTACAAACATAGTTTGGTGTTATGCATGTTTGGAAGTCAGTGGGTGTGGTCTCCAATGGCTACTGAGGAATGGGAAGAGAGAGGGGGCCACTATTTAATTTGAGTTTATCAGAGAGAGATGTACATCTACATGCACGAAGGTGGTGGTTGCAAGCTTGTAATAGCATTAACACCTCAATACACGCCCACCCATGCTAATACATGTAACTGTGCATCCATTCTCCAGTCACATTGTGTGTAGCAATACACAGTGATTGATTAATTAGTGTGTGCATCATCATGGAGTTAGTTGGAGTGATGTGACAGACATGGAGTTAGTTGGAGTGATGTGACAGACTGCTAAAGGTAGAGTGAGTATGTGTTGCTCTACTGGCTGTTGTCTAGACTGTCCTGGATCAAATCTAACACCTCCTACACGCACACACACACATGCAAATTAAACCACAGATAAACTAACTGGTAGGTGTAAATAAATGCCATGTCAGCTATATTCTAATAGTGTGTTTATTTTATTGATGCAATACTTTTTACAGAATAGCCTCAATGTACTGAAGTACTGTTTCAATATTATTAGAGTCATGTGACTTGCACCACACTCACCTCTCTGTGGAAAGACTGGGCAAAATCCATAGCTGTTTTTCCATGCTACACAAAACACATTAGTGGGTGATAAATATTCATACTGTTCATTCAGTACAAGTTATAACTCGAGTGTTACATTCAGTGCCTAATTCACTAATCGCTGCCTCTTCATGTGCCAACAGGTGCTCATAGAACAATGAAAAGTCAAACTAGCATATTGGGATCTGTGAAGTTAAACAATGATACAAGCTGTACAAAGAAGTGTGAATAATTACTCTCAGGACTGGTTGGGTGCCTTGCTAAGTGCAGGACTGGTTGGGTGCCTTGCTAAGTGCAGGACTGGTTGGTTGCCTTGCTAAGTGCAGGACTGGTTGGTTGCCTTGCTAAGTGCAGGACTGGTTAGGTGCCTTGCTAAGTGCAGGACTGGTTGGTTGCCTTGCTAAGTGCAGGACTGGTTGGGTGCCTTGCTAAGTGCAGGACTGGTTGGTTGCCTTGCTAAGTGCAGGACTGGTTGGTTGCCTTGCTAAGTGCAGGACTGGTTGGTTGCCTTGCTAAGTGCAGGACTGGTTGGTTGCCTTGCTAAGTGCAGGACTGGTTGGTTGCCTTGCTAAGTGCAGGACTGGTTGGTTGCCTTGCTAAGTGCAGGACTGTGGACACTTCCATTTACAATTTAGTTTCTGTTATGGGACGTTAATATGAATCTAACCTGAGTCTTGACCAGAGGATCTGCTCCACAGTCCAACAGCACCTTCACCATGTCCTCAAACCCATTCAGAGATGCCATCTAACAAGGAAAATGAAAGTATGAACCAATGTCCAGTTTTCTTTTATATAGGCTGTCAAAATCAGAGCCCAAATTCATAATTAATTATTAAAAAACAGTATTATTGCTGTAGCTACAGTAATAACAAAGCATCAGAGGTGCTAACCCTCAAAAATTACAAAATAATTTCTCAGACCAACAATAAGTTCGTGCAATGAACATGGAGCTAATATGCTGTCTTCAGCTAAACATGCAAGGGACACTCACTGGTAGTTACAATGCGAAATTCCAATTTCAGCACTCGGTAAACCTTAGCATAAAGGAAAACTACTGTGGGCAGAAATAAATTATTTGCTGGTGTGATCACTTGATGATATGTAGTATCAGTATGTTCATACCTAATTCAATGGTTAATTGTCAGTTATCTGTCTCCAAGAAATCAGACCGTGACAGAAGATAAGACGACTATCATAACCCTTTCATGTATGCGTGCTGAGGGTTTAAATAAAGACCATGCGTCCCGCATTGCTGGTTAAAATCCTTGAGGCACTCCACAGTAGTCCTACTACTACAACCTCCTGTAGTTATCTCACTGGCAATAACCTGCATCTAAACTAAACTTGCTGATCCAATTCTCATTTAGTCTGTCCACAACTCAATAAACATGCACTACAAAATGTCTTCCGTTCACATGCCACTCCTTCTCTCGACCTCACGACCTCATGACTGCTCTCCTAGCCTGACACGTACCATCAGGATAGAGTTGCCATCAATATCCTTCTTGTTCACGTCTGCTCCATTCTCTACTAGGAGGTGCACCAACTTACTATCCCCTCCAAGGGAAGCTGCACACACACACACACATACATACATACATACATACACCTGATACCAGTTGACCTGCATGTGACACACATGTCTGGTGTAATGCCAATGCACTGCAATGGCTGGTAGCTTGTTTATTTGATCCCCAAACATGAGTGTCACTCAGACTGCACATAAGATAGCTGTATCTTCCTGCATGTGAAGACTCCTCCCACTAGACTCCTCCCACTACTCACCCAGTCTCATGAGAGGAGTCCATCCAGACACAGTACTCTCATCATCTGCCTGCACAATACACAATCATACACTACTGCACATGCACACACATATGTACAAGTGCAGTACCATCACTCCCTCCTCCAGCACATAGCTGACCATGTCCAGGTTTCCTCCATCCACAGCGTAATGGAGAGCAGAGAAACCAGAACTATCACGACTCAACAGAGAACCTCCTGCTGACAGAATCAGCTCCAGACAACCCACCTCGCCATGGTAACAAGCCTCCATCACACTAAACACCACACCCACCACATCACGTTGTGATCGTATGGACACTAGAGACTTACCAGTTCCTACCACTTGAGTTGGTATAGCTCACATCTGCTCCCTTGTTTAGCAACACCTCAACTACACTGTAACAAGTAACAACCAAATATCCGATAACGCGGGCATACGCACACGCACACACATGCAAAGACACACACACACAAATTCACACACCTAATTTGACCGGCTCCTGCTGCACTCATCAGTGGAGACAGTCCCAGGATGTTGGGAACATCCACAAACTCAGGACTATACCAAACAAACAATCATAAACACATGATACATCGTCTATGCTGGTGCCTAATTACTACACAAGAGAAGGTCCATCCAGCCTGGTAAGTTTTATAATCTAGCTAATGTGTGCTGGCAATCTTGCATGAAATGTTGCCATACATCTAAACTAGCATCCCCTTCCCTTCAACTATTTACCAAATTCTATCATTGTGTTGCCATGTATGCTATTGTTTGCATTTTACTGAATGTAATAACTATGTAGCGCTCACTGCACCTTCATTCTTCATTTTATATAAGGAGCTGCTAGATTGTAACAGAAACTATTTCTATATACTACTAAAATTGAATACCATTCTCATAGTGCAGTAATACTCACACTTCTCAGGCTCATATCTCTAATTATATTGATCCATGCTTCATCTTTTGCCAGACAACACTAAAAGGCATCTTCTCATGATCAATATAATAATGAAAATGACCTCTGTGTTTTGCAAGGTGGTACTGAGTAGTCCATGAAACTCCACATGTCTGTAAGATCCCCTAGCTACTTCACTCTAATTATTGCTCCCTCATTCATAATAAGTGCACTGAGTAAAAAATACTACCAAATTTCTCAATCACATCAGCAAGTTGAAGTCAGCCATGACATATGTAGCAATAAATATAATTCCAATGTTTGAAACAAGACTCACTTGGTCTCCAAGATGGCTGCCACCCGAAGAGCCTCTCCTTTCCTTACAGCTTTATGCAGAGTTTCACACGAGTTTGGTGGTCCTAATAGATGTAGGGGATGAGACTGTGTGTGTATATGTGTGTGTGTATGTCTGTGCAGTATGTGCGTGTGTGTGTGTGCATTATCCTTACTGGATGTGGTGACCGAAACAATATTACTCCATGAGCTACATGCTATATCTGTGGAAGCACTGAGCTGGTAATTGTACTGGGTAAGAGATTTCAAGCCAGAGACTGTGTAGCTTGTAGAGTAGCCCCTGCAATAATGAATAGAGTAATCCTATGCAGCTACCTAGGGGAACATGATTTACTTGTAGACAGTTACGTAGCCAGAGCGAGGTTGCCTGGAGCAGTCCTCTTGTTGAAGAATGTAGCAATAGCGAACTTTAGGGTGACGAGTATCATGAAGCTCAGGAGACCACCGCAGCTCAACGGAATAATGGTTGACAGTCACCACTTCTGGAGGATCAGGTCGAGGCATTGCTGTATAATACAAGCACACACTACATAGCAAATGATGATAATCAAATATCACCCTCACCCATCACTTCCTCATCAAGTGACAAAAAAAAAGAAAAAAGAAAATAAAGCAGGCTAACGGCCTTCTGTTGGTGCGCTACAATAAAGATCGTAGCCAAGGCGATTATTCGCACTGCGCGATTAAGTTCCACACACACACACCACTGACACACACCCACATTAATCAGGCGCGATGAGATAGATCGTTTGATAATACTCTACTATGGAGAACGGCAACAACAAAGGTAATACTGAAGCAGCAACCTCTTCTATACCTCAGCTGGACCTGAGTAAGCCCCGCTACGACCAGTCCACGTACCTAGGGCGGGCCAAACATTTCTTTGAGACTGCAAACCCAACAAATGCCTTTGCGAGCAGCAAGCGACTCGAAGATGCTGCAACACTAGTTAAAAATTACAAGTGCGTATTTATTCTCAAGCCTTAGGCATCTTTAGTTAGTACATATCACATGTGTTACCTTCATTGTAATCACTATAGGCTGGGTTGTGTGTGTAGTGCATCTCTTGTGTTATGTAGCCGAACTCTTGTGTGTTTTGTTGGCTCATCCATTCAATGTAACATTAATGTAGACAAGGCAAGGCACCAGCAGGCACCACAGCAGAGCAACTCTGGGAAGCTAAACGTCTCTATGACTCCGCCTATCACCCAGACACTGGAGAGAAGATGTTTCTTCCTGGACGGATGTCATTCCAAGTCCCTGGCAACATGGTTATCACTGGCTGTGTCCTCACATTCTATAGGTGAGTGTGTGTTTTCTTTTTCTTGCTTTTATACTTTTTCTGTTTTTTAGGCATCCACTTCACGTAGTGTTCTGGCAGTGGGCTAACCAGAGCTTCAACTCATTGGTCAATTACACAAACAGAAGTGGCAATGAGGTCATCACTCCATCGTAAGGGAATCATATGGCGAGTGAGCGAAGCAAGCGAGATACTCTCAGGCCTAACCTATATATATATAGAGAGAGAGAGAGAGAGGGAGAGTTTATCATGTTGCTTTATTTAGTATTCATCGTGTTTAACTCTCTTCCAAGCAACTTAATTGAGGGGAGTTACCAACTTTCCGACTACACTTTTTCAACAAAATGGATAAAGTTTTGAGCAAAATGACATATAGCGTTTTTGCTCAGCATGAATCGAAGTTTCGTATAATGTAAAACTACAACTTTTGCTTTATTTTCACCCAATAAAATGTAAAAATAATGTGTCTATGTTATTGTTAGTTGAGATGTACACTGTATGACTTCAATATCTTGCCATTTATGCATTACAGAGCAAAATTGAAGCACCAAAGGTGCGAACCCTCAGTGCTATTTAAACACTACCTAGCTATTACAATATAATATCCTTCCAAAAGAGCAAGCAATCTGTTAGCTATTTTAATGAGGCATCAATATAGCTTGAGCAATGAAAATGATACATGGAAACACTGTCTTCATAAGAGAAGAAGCCAAACTAGCCAAAAACACTCACCCGTATACATTTTCAACACAAAACTTCACTTCTTTTAACTCCTTTAACTTCCCTGAGAGTAAAGCAAACTACATCGCTGGCTGCAAGAAATTATTTGCTCACGTGATTATGACGTGACGTTAGGAGGCGTTACCCACAAAAGCTGGTACAGTACCTACGCGGAGTTGAAGCTTTGTGTTTTCTCAAGAATCAGCCAAAATAAAAAAAAGTAGCTTAATAAAAGGTATTGTCTAAAATAAGTACATTGACAGCCTGAACATTACCATTTCTAATTTTGTTTAATTCATTGCGAGTTTATATAGAGAATCCAAATCTCACACCATATTGACATAATAATCAATACTTCCCTTCTCGCACCTGTGCTTGTGCTTGATGTAGTTTATGGGAGTCCTATATTGTTAATACAATTTTGGCTATGCTGAACTCACACACGCCACTGATATCATCAACATCTTACTGTTGAAGCTTCTGCAAAGTGCGATCTCGTGATTTAGTCGAAAAGAGAGGAAATAATAACAACTCTGTTCAGAATAAGGGAAATGCATAGTTGAGTATATATAATTCCTGTAGTGCAAACCAGGACTGGATTTGTGCATCCATTGGCTGATGGCTTGTTCGCCATCTTATGGAGTGCACTACTTATAGTGTGTCTGTGTAACTTGAGGTTGTGTGTGTGTGTGTGTGTGTGTGTGTGTGTGTGTGCACATGTGCTGTGATACAGGCAGATTCTAGTGCCCTATATCGCAGCTACAGGAACTGCAACTGCCACAGCTCTGGCTCTCAATCAAGTCGTTGCCAAGGTAACTAGAGGGAGTTAAGTCTGCCCAGTTGAGACTATGGACTATTGTGTTTTAGTGCTGGTACTGTTTAGGGAACACATCTAGTGCTGGTACTGTTTAGGGAACACATCTAGTGCTGGTACTGTTTAGGGAACACATCTAGTGCTGGTACTGTTTAGGGAACACATCTAGTGCTGGTGTCTGAGTAATGTCCACAGTTGTGTGGTTGACATGTTCTATGTATTACAATTTAATACTTATTTATTTTTAGCGACTGCCTCCCTTGATGGGAAGAATGATCCCATTTGTTGCCATAGCAGCAGCTAATTGTATCAACATCCCATTGGTTCGGCAAAGAGAGTTAAAGAATGGCATAGCAGTGTACGACAGAGAGGGGAACTGCTATGGCCAGTCTCAGGTTAGTGCTGGGAGTGGCAGAGGTGAGACGAGGAGAGGTGTGAAGGGAGGAGGAGGTGTGAAGGGAGGAAGTTTGGAGTGGAATAGATATTTAAAAAGGAGTGTACAAGAGCTGGTATGAAGTGGGTGTGGAGAATAGTGCTATTTATATTACTGCCTCATTCCTGTGTTGCTAGGCAGCAGCTACAAAGGGAATAGCTCAAGTTGTTGTATCCAGGATATTAATGGCCATGCCAGCTATGGGTGAGTAGACATGCACACACGCATGCAGGCACATCTGTAGTGACTATGTGTGTGTGTGTGTGTGTGTGCGTGTGCAGTATTACCTCCTATCGTCATGAACTACTTGGATAAAAACCTAATTAAGGTGAGATTAATACTGTAGACGTGGGTTGTTAAGTGCCCTTGCTTATGACTCCTAACAGTAAGGAAATGGGTGTTTAGCAGCGAGTGGTAACTTAAAAACTGAGGCTGAACGCCAATTTGGACATAGGGGGACTTAATAAAATGTGCTAAAAGCCGGGAAGAAAATGGGCACTGGCGCTTACCTAATAAATCAAGAGAGGCATTTAACCCATGTCTGTGTTATCATATTGTAATACAGGTTGCTGTACTTGTTTATTGCACATGTGCACGGCTATATGTGTGTGTGTGTGTTTGTCTTACAAGTGGAATGTCAACTACATACATAGTCATGGAATGTTTGAAATGCACTTGGATTGATTGCCACTCTATGAATTTTGTTACAGAGGTTTCCCAGATTGAACGCTCCGGTGCAGATCCTGCTAGTGGGATTCTGGTGAGTGCTAGGATAGATGGGTGTGGTTTGTTCTGTTGCCATGGTGATGATGTTTGTCTCTACTGCCCAGTTTGACCTTCACTACTCCACTGTGTTGTGCCCTGTTCCCCCAGCAGAGGTGAGTCAGTCAATGTGTTGCCAAGGTGATAACATTACATTTATGATGACAAATAGTTGCAACATGTACGGATGGTACGTGTTCCTTTTAGTAGTGAGAAAGAGCTTGATCACCTAAAAGTTAGTTCTAAGCCTGCTAGAGGCTTTTTGTGGTGATTCAGTATCAGTTTAGGTACACTTAAACCTGTTTGATAATTTCCGAATAAAAAGCTTATTAAAAGTACATATTCTCTGAAAAGCTGATTATAGTTTTAGTTGCAATTGCATTCTCTGCTCAGTACCCCGCCCACACTAACTAACATCCATGCAATAAGAATTATGTATCTTTGAAGGAGGTGTGTCACTTTGTTATTGTCGTATGCAGTTCCATTTCAGTCCACAAGTTGGAATCAGACATTCAGAAGAACATTCCCTCTCAAGTCAAGACTGTGTACTTTAACAAAGGACTGTAAACCCCACCCACAAGGAAATAAAATAGTTGGTATTTATTTATTCAATTCAGTCCAATGAAACATGATTGTTTAGATCCCTAATACAGACATTGTTAGTATAATAAACCCGTAATTAAAACTATATTTCATCCCAGAGTAATGCTCTCTCTTGAGAACTTGCCTACTAGTGAGTACATTCATTCATAAATAACAGTCTGTGCATCCACGCTGAGGACACCCTGTACCCACCCACGCTGAGGACACCCTGTATCCACCCACACTGAGGACACCCTGTGTCCACCCACGCTGAGGACACCCTGTATCCACCCACGCCGAGTCCATCCACACTGAGGACACCCTGTATCCACCCACCTGAGGACACCCTGTATCCACCCACGCTGAGTCCATCCACTGAGGACACCCTGTATCCACCCACGCTGAGTCCATCCACACTGAGGACACCCTGTATCCACCTACGCTGAGTCCATCCACACTGAGGACACCCGTATCCACCCACGCTGAAACTCAGAAGTCAGCAGTTGCACAACACTGCCTGGAGGAACACCACAAGGATTACCTGGCAAGACAGCACTCTCAGTTGCACAACCCTCCCTGGACCAGCCTAGTCTCGCGTAGCCAGACCCTTTACCAACCCTAACCGCTACGCGGGGAAGGAAAGGGTCTGGGAACATACACTACAACGACTTGTTCAGCAGCACCCCAAAAAGGGTGCTTAATTATCACATTCCAGCAAGCTTGCGGTATACTGTGTGACGTCAACATCACATCTGGGAGGGTGAGAATGTTGCGTGACTTCGTCAAACTGGTGAAGTTGTTTTCGTAGACTATTTATAAGCACTCCTGGCAAGCAATAAACGTACCAGCATGAATAGGAGAGCTGCTACCTGGCCGTGGCCATGACGTCATAGGCTACCGCAAGCATTGGAATGTGATAATTGGAGCACCCTTTTTGGGGTGCTGCTGAACAAGTCGTTGTATTGTATGTTCCCAGACCCTTTCCTTCCCCGCGTAGCGGTTACGGTTGGTAAAGGGTCTGGCTACGACCAGCCCTCGATGCAGCTCACAGTATGCAGCTACAAATTGCACGGACTGAAGAACTTTTCAAAGAGGCCACTAAATACACAGCTCATTCTGCACTTGCCAAAACATGCTTTTCATAACACACCCACCGTTAAGAACATGCCCTCCCAATCATGGACGTGAGCCTGGTAGAGGTACACCCTGTACCTACTTGCTGTGAGGAGGCATGTCCTTAACTACATGTTGTGAGGAGGTGTGTCCTTAACTACATACTGTGAGGAGGCGTGTCCTTAACTACATGCTGTGCGATCATTCACTCAGAAGTATAGGAAATGCTGACTGTCATACCACTTGACTTGTATTGGAGGAAGTACTAGAGTCACAAACTTCCTTTGCACACAATCCACTCAGGTGGCACTCAGTGTCGAGTCAGTCAGTGTCGAGTCAGAGATGGAATCAATCAGAGGAGGAGGAGCATAAGCACAGTGAACTTATGAAATGAATGAAAACACAGAGAGAGAAAAAGAACGAAGTACATATCACAAATACCGTACCTATGAGAGTCATAAATAAATCCGATTAAATTGTCTAGCTGACAGTTTAGAGGAACAGGTCGGGCACTTGTGGCTGAGTGAGATGGCCTTCTTCAGACAACTGTCACAAAACAAGTGGCCACACTTTGTGGCCACCAGGCAGGAGCCTGCCATTGTAAAGTTTTTCTGTGTTTCCATGCAGATGGGACATGTGACAATTCTGCTGATGTGTGGAGATAATGAAGCGATGTTAGGACTAGTGTTTAAAATAGGCGGGGCAGCATGGGCGTGTCTGGATACTGGGTTATATGAAGATACTATGATTACATCATCTTCATCAGCTCTTGTAGGAGTTGGAGGTGCGACATTATTGGTACTGTGAGGTGAACTGGACAGACAAGGTATGAGGATGCTGATGTCATCGGTTGTTATGGAGAGAGGCGGAGCCACCTGCTCAACTGTGATTACATCCACACCATCATGTGCTGGAGGTGCACGTGCTAATCCGTCTCTTTCTACCCCAACAATGGTACAACTGTCCCCAGGAGAAGTGAGGTCGATTACTTCTTCCTCCTCACTGTTCCCAGTCAAGTCAACCACGGAGTCATTGCCTTCAGTGTCAGAGGAACCAGGTAGAGACTCTGACAGAGGCCTCCTGGCCAGGTCCACTGGACTCAAACTGCAAAATAGCTTATTTTGGTTGAACCTTTTCTCCGCATTACAAAAACAAACCTTATCCTAGCCGGAGGTTTCTTGGAATAACGTTCTAGCTCGTCTTCAGACATCACACCGCAGCAGAGGTGCGAAACTGGACACTACAAAACCAGCCAGAGGAGATAAAGCGTATATCGGGAAGTTTAAGTCTATTTGAGTCTTCTGGATGGAGTGAACAAGCGCATATAAACCGTGTTTCAAATTTCCTAAAATGATGTCATGTGAAATCGCAGAATTAGATTCAGAAAAGGAAGTTGGGCGGGGTATTGAGATTAAAATTAACTCTATTCTAGATTAGAGTGCAGTGTGGTTTGCGACGAGTGCAGGGTGGTTGCTACGGACTTCAAATGTCTTCTTTTACACAAGAGCAAGTGGCTCATTTCAGGCAAACTTTTAGTCAGTTTAGTGATGCCGAAAGCGGCGGGCTGAATCGGGAGAGTTTCGCGGTAGCCTTGGCTACCAGCTGGGAAGGAGCTAATGTGGGCGGTCGTCCACCTCCTCATCAGCAGTTGAACGAAGAATTCGACAGATTATCTGCTGGATCTGGAGTCTTGCAATGGCAACAGTTTTTCCAGGTTCTTACTTCATGTTGAATTGATGGATCAGGTTATTTGACAATATCTTGCAGGTTCTCATCCATTTGAATCTGAATAGGTCTGAATCTCCAGCACCTCCAGAAGTCCCTAGGCACAGAACTGAATCTGGTCCCAGAGTGCAGTTTTCTGGAGACTTTGCAGATGAAGAAGAGGCTCCACCTCCATCCTATGATGTTGTGGAAGAGCAGGATCGGACCAACACTCTAGGTGTGTTTCTCTCACTGGCACTGACGAGAGCTAATGTGCATGCATTGTAGGTAGGCAGCTTCTCCGATCTGTTGGGAATTTTTTCGGGGTGACTGAGACGTCTCAGCGCGGAGGGGACGGCCAGATGGGCTGGGAGCAGTTCAACGAGCGGAACTTTGAGGTCAGATTCTAAGAGGTGTGGTTTCTTTAGGTGTGAATTGAGCCAGTAGATGTTATCATCTCCTGTTAGGATGTGATTCTAAGATGAGTAGGTCTGCCATTATAGGAAGCAGATAGAGTGGGAGTCAGTTGTAATGGAGATGTGTGAGGTCTTATAGTGAGGGTGTGTCCTTATAAGACACTTGTTTAGCTCAGTCATTCATTATGCTACCATGTTTGCAAGGATGTAGACACAGGGTTAACTCTACTGTATCGACTTCCTTGCTGTCTGCACATAGCTTTGGTCACTGTGTCGTGTGTGTGTGTGTGTGTGTGTGTGTGTGTGTGTGTGTGTGTTAGTCAACATGAGGGTTTGATGGAGCAACAAGATAACAGATAAATGGCTACTGTGCAATTCAGACAGTGGTGGTGTAGTAGTGGAGAGTGAAAGAGAAGAATAAGGAAGTATAGTTGTTGTTTAGTCGTCACGGACAGTTTGTCAAATCTGCTGACGTTTTATTTGTCCAATGCAAGCCCTCAGCTGCAGGCACGTTGTGGCTATACTACAGAAACAGCTAATATTGGTTATTGAGTTTAATGTGTGACCTTACCTTACCATTGTGACCTTACCTTACCAATGTGACCTTACCTTACCAATGTGACCTTACCTTACCAATGTGACCTTACCTTACCAATGGGACCTTACCTTACCAATGTGACCTTATCTTACCAATGTGACCTTATCTTACCAATGTGTCCTCCCACTCACTTCCTCTGTTGTTCACACCTCCAGGAGCCAGGTCTGTTTACTACGCTGTCTAGAAGAGCCTCGATAGGCAGGTCTCGACCGCAACAAGCAGCTGTTCGTGACTTCCCTGCTGGGCGGAGCTTCGACATGAATGAACTTGGAGGAGACAGTGATGAGGAAGAAGAGGTTGGGCTTACTTCAGCTGCTCCACCTTCTTATAACGATGTGTTTGTAGAAGATCCCATTAGGTAAGGTGTAGATCGACCTGTAGCTCAATGCCCTGGATAACTGTTACATTCCTTGATTAATTAGGTTGGAGGATTATTATATTCCTTGTGTGTCCTTGTATGGGTAATTATAAATAATTTTCCCCAGAATGTCAGAGAGATAGGCAATGATGATGCATAGTGTTGAAAGTAGCGGAGATGGAGTTTTATAACTATCCAATAACTGGTGGTCTAGTTGTGAGCGAGGCTGTTTTCACATTTTTGTAATGGGTGTGGCTTTGTTTATTTGCTGAATGCTTCAACTGTGTTTTGTTTTTTTAGTGGCGGAGGAGTTGGTGGCACTGTGATTCAGCATTACCCAGGTTAGGAAGTGGTGTCATGTGCTGGTCATGTGATCACTGTGATTATGTGTGCTGATATAGAGCCAAGTCGTCCACAGCCTAGGGATGGACGTTCTCGTGATTCTGGAGATCGCGAAGGTCTCATTTACAATAAAGAAGAGGCGTGGCAGTATTATCAGAAGTTCATTAAGGTCCTACAAAGTTACTGCATTTGATTTAGAATCCAATCCATGTGTCTTATGCACGTGTGTTTGTATTTAGAATCCATGTGTCTTATGCACGTGTGTTTGTATTTAGAATCCATGTGTCTTATGCACGTGTGTTTGTATTTAGAATCCATGTGTTTGTATTTAGAATCCATGTGTCTTATGCACGTGTGTTTGTATTTAGAATCCATGTGTCTTATGCACGTGTGTTTGTATTTAGAATCCATGTGTCTTATGCACGTGTGTTTGTATTTAGAATCCATGTGTCTTATGCACGTGTGTTTGTATTTAGAATCCATGTGTCTTATGCATGTGTGTTTGTATTAAGGTACATGTGTGTTTCCCCCTAGCAAAAGTTTTCCCCCTAGCAAAAGTTTTCCCCCCCTAAGAATTGCAAATTTTATTGCTCAGCAACGTTAAAGCATGATCCAGTGATATTCTGTTTGAATTATTCTAATAATTCACTAATATTTCTTTATATTTTTTTGAACCTCCAATGGCAATTCTCATCACTCATGCCAAGGTCTGATCTGTTAGCCAGTTTCGTATTCTAGATTTTAAAAACCTGTCAGCTGTAGCTTTACTAAATTATACCAAATTGAAAGCACAATATCCTTAGTTAAAACTGCTCACAAACTACTGAAGACAGCAGAACTTTTCAGTTCTTCTAGACCTCTTGGAGCCCCGGCACTTTGTCCTGTGACTTTGACTCCATAATCTTATCTATTCTTCAAGAAATCTTGTTTTGAAAAATAGCCCATTTTCATAGTAGTGATTGGTTTCTTTGAAAACCAAAAAAAGTAACTCAGTTTTTACAAATAGAATCCTCTCTAAGCCTCTAAGCCCTGGTCAAGTCAGATCATTGTACATGTTCATTCACATGTTTAAACATGTGTAGTAAAATCACAAGCACTTCTTCAGCATTGTGTGTGTTAGTTTTTGTATGGATTCCCACATCTGTGTGTGTGTGTGTGTGTGTGTGTGTGGTGTGTGGTGTGTGTGTGTGTGTGTGTGTGTGTGTGTGTGTGTGTGTGTGTACTCGTGGGAACTGAACTATGGCTGTTACACTGCGTGATGTGTTGGAGTGTGTGTTTACTGTCTGGTCATTTCCTTTGAACTAGCTAAACTAACTACAAATCTACTTTGAAATATGGAGAGGAAAATTTATGAGTGAGAAGAAATGTTGAGATGATTGTGGGGTAAGAGGTGTAAAGTTGAAGTTAAGAGGTGTGAACTTGTAGGGTAAGAGGTGGTGGTCTAGCTTTACTCTACCATCACACGTGCTACTAAAGTGGGTGCCACACACACGTATATACGCACACTAGTGAGCTCATTATTGTATACATGTCTTAATTTTCACTTACTCATTATTATTACTTTCTCTTTTAGGCTGAGAAGAGACTTCGACAGCGTCGTCACAGGACAGATGCATACGATTTCTTTGGGTCAACAGGTATGTGTGTGTGTGGGGGGGGGGGGGGGGGGGGGGGGGCATGGAGAGAGAGAAAGAGGAAGAATGTAGCTGACTACGTAAGTAATGAGTGATGTAATTAGGGCGTGTATAAGTATGTTTAACCAGCAAGCATAGGTAACAAGGGCACTAGCACTGACCTTTTTATAAGCAGCATCAGTGCCTACCGTGGAGGAACTTTGTAAGTGGTTTAATGCACATTGAGATGAAGTGTAGACAATGAATACGTGACTGGCATAACTTACCTGTGAGCTAACCCACCAGCCAGTGGTCTGGTGGAATGAGAAGCTTTAACGTGCAGGTAATATGCATCAGAGAGACTCACTGGCCCACAATGTGCCAGGAATGGGCGGACCCCGTAATGCTATAGCAACAATACTGATTACAATTGTAGAAGCTTGGTAGCTTATCGAGTGTGACAGTGTGTCAGTGTATCAGCAATAGCTATGTGTGACAGTGTATCAGCAATAGCTATGTGTGACAGTGTGTCAGCAATAGCTATGTGTGACAGTGTATCAGCAATAGCTATGTGTGACAGTGTATCAGCAATAGCTATGTGTGACAGTGTATCAGCAATAGCTATGTGTGACAGTGTGTCGCAAATAGCTAATTTGTACAGTGTATCAGCAATAGCTATGTGTGACAGTGTTAAATCAGCAATACTAATGTGGACATGTATCACACAATAGCTATTTGTGACAGTGAGTCATGCCATGCTTATGTGTGACGTGTATCAGCAATAGCTATGTGTGACATGTTATCAGCAATGCTATGTGTTACAGTGTATCAGCAAGAGCTATTTGTGACAGTGTGTCAGCAATAGTAATGTGTGACAGTGTACAGCAAGCTAGTTTACATGTATAGCATAGCTATGTGTGACATGTTTACCGCCAATAGCTATGTGTGACAGTGTATCAGCATAGCCTTATGTGTACAGTGTATCAACAGTACTATGTGTGACAGTGTGTCAGCAATAGCTAATGTTGACAGTGTGTGCAGCAATAGCTTGTGTACAGGGTATCAGCCGATACTATGTGTGACAGTGTGTCAGCAATAGCTATGTGGTGGACAGTGTGTCAGCAATAGCTATGTGTGACAGTGTGTCAGCAATAGCTATGTGTGACAGTGTGGCGCAATAGCTATGTGGACATGTAGCAGACAATAGCTATGTGTGACAGTGTGTCAGCAATATCTATGGTGTGACAGTTGCGTGTCAGCAATAGCTATGTGTGACAGTGTGACAGCAATAGCTATGTGTGACAGTGTGACAGCAATAGCTATGTGTGACAGTGTGTCAGCAATAGCTATGTGTGACAGTGTGTCAGCAATAGCTATGTGCGACAGTGTATCAGCAATAGCTATGTGCGACAGTGTATCAGCAATAGCTATGTGTGACAGTGTGTCAGCAATAGCTATGTGTGACAGTGTGTCAGCAATAGCTATGTGTGACAGTGTGTCAGCAATAGCTATGTGTGACAGTGTGTCAGCAATAGCTATGTGTGACAGTGTGTCAGCAATAGCTATGTGCGACAGTGTGTCAGCAATAGCTATGTGCGACAGTGTGTCAGCAATAGCTATGTGCGACAGTGTGTCAGCAATAGCTATGTGCGACAGTGTATCAGCAATAGCTATGTGCGACAGTGTATCAGCAATAGCTATGTGCGACAGTGTGTCAGCAATAGCTATGTGCGACAGTGTGTCAGCAATAGCTATGTGCGACAGTGTGTCAGCAATAGCTATGTGCGACAGTGTGTCAGCAATAGCTATGTGCGACAGTGTGTCAGCAATAGCTATGTGCGACAGTGTGTCAGCAATAGCTATGTGCGACAGTGTGTCAGCAATAGCTATGTGCGACAGTGTGACAGCAATAGCTATGTGCGACAGTGTATCAGCAATAGCTATGTGCGACAGTGTGTCAGCAATAGCTATGTGCGACAGTGTGACAGCAATAGCTATGTGCGACAGTGTATCAGCAATAGCTATGTGCGACAGTGTATCAGCAATAGCTATGTGCGACAGTGTATCAGCAATAGCTATGTGCGACAGTGTGTCAGCAATAGCTATGTGCGACAGTGTATCAGCAATAGCTATGTGCGACAGTGTATCAGCAATAGCTATGTGCGACAGTGTGTCAGCAATAGCTATGTGTGACAGTGTGACAGCAATAGCTATGTGTGACAGTGTGACAGCAATAGCTATGTGTGTCAGTGTGTCAGCAATAGCTATGTGTGACAGTGTGTCAGCAATAGCTATGTGTGACAGTGTGTCAGCAATAGCTATGTGTGACAGTGTGTCAGCAATAGCTATGTGTGACAGTGTATCAGCAATAGCTATGTGTGTCAGTGTGTCAGCAATAGCTATGTGTGTCAGTGTGTCAGCAATAGCTATGTGTGACAGTGTGACAGCAATAGCTATGTGTGACAGTGTGTCAGCAATAGCTATGTGTGACAGTGTATCAGCAATAGCTATGTGTGACAGTGTGTCAGCAATAGCTATGTGTGTCAGTGTGTCAGCAATAGCTATGTGTGACAGTGTATCAGCAATAGCTATGTGTGTCAGTGTATCAGCAATAGCTATGTGTGTCAGTGTATCAGCAATAGCTATGTGTGTCAGTGTATCAGCAATAGCTATGTGTGACAGTGTGTCAGCAATAGCTATGTGTGACAGTGTGTCAGCAATAGCTATGTGTGACAGTGTGTCAGCAATAGCTATGTGTGACAGTGTGTCAGCAATAGCTATGTGTGACAGTGTGTCAGCAATAGCTATGTGTGACAGTGTATCAGCAATAGCTATGTGTGACAGTGTATTAGCAATAGCTATGTGTGACAGTGTGACAGCAATAGCTATGTGTGACAGTGTATCAGCAATAGCTATGTGTGACAGTGTATCAGCAATAGCTATCACAGCTCACTCTTTACGGTATAATCCAGCGAAGTGAACAGCTGCCTGATTCTATAGGTGCATGCTGAGCCCTGCCTGACTCCCTCCGTTAACCTAGTTTAACTACGTTAAACTCTGTAGTGGGACAAGGAAGTCGTGGGGTAGTGATAGCATCATATGAGATGTGATGTGATGTGTGTGTGTGTGTGTGTGCAGGACCTGACGGCTCTTATATAGAACCTAATACGGGTGTTGAGGTTCAACGACGACCAAAAAAAAAGAAGAAGTCTAAGCTTCAGCGACAGAGTACTTTAATCCGGACTGAGGTGGAGTCTCTGCCATCGTTCTGGCCCATCTTCATCATCCTCGTCTCTATTTGTCAGGTAACGCTAGCCACACGTGTACCTCCCACATTTCAGGTGTATATATGTGTGTGTGTATGTTGTATCAGGTGTTGACGCTCATCGTCCTCATGTCGCTGTACGGTGTTGTGCCTATTAAACCTTCGCCAGTTCGTAGAGTCGGGGAATTTGACAGCTTGTCAAGTTCCAGTGCCAGGGACAACATCACATATTACCGCGCCGTCAACATCTGGATCGGTCCCAGCCAGCTCAGTCTGGTACAGCTTGGGGCAAAGTACACACCGTGCATGCGTGTAGACAACGATGTCCGCCAGCGTATCAACCAGGAGTTTGTGGATGGGGCCAGTAACTATGGTTGCTGTGAGAATCAAGGACTGGTGGGAACTTCTACAGTTCAGAACTGTTTCAAGGACTTGGAGAATGTGACGCGGTTCACTCTGGGACAGACTTGCTCCAATGTCTCTATTGCTGGGATACCCAACATGCATCCTTGCTGCATATCACTGTTAGGTCACTGCAGTATCATGCGCATGGACGAGTGCACGGCACGAGGGGGTATCTTCCACATTGACAAGTCTGACTGCCAAGAGGTAAGTTGTAATTCCCTCCTTTACCCACATCCCCTAGTGAGTACTCATTCAAAATCAGCCAGCACAAAATCATAGGTAAAAGTTTGCAAGGCAAAAATTATACTTGGCACTATCCAATCAGGTTCCATCACTGTGTATTAAAGAGTTTGTTATGAGAAGGAATGAAGAGCATAAGAAAGATATTGTGTTAGTGTTGATGGCATATGTGTCGTTGTTGTTTGTGTTTAGGTGAATTGCTTCAGGTCAATATGCGGTTTCAACTCCTTGTTGATTGGAGAAGCCACTAACGAGGATGGTCAGCCCAACCCTCTTCTGCCCAGTCCCAACCAGTTCTGGCGATTCTTCACGTCAATATTCATGCACCTCGGGGTGCTCCACATCATCATCCTCATGCCAGTGCAGCTGTATATAGGCATCAAAATAGAGCGCACCATCGGATGGCTAAGGACAGGAATCATCTACATCATCAGTGGAGTAGGAGGGAACTTGGTATGGACATGTGTGCGTGTGTGCTATACATTTATTGTGACTGTAATGTGTACGTCCAATGGATTGTGATGAATTGCCTGAGGCATGTATGTATGTATATATGTATGTAAGTACGTATGTGTTGTTGATTCAGTTATTGAAGGTACGTGTCTGTATTTACTATAATGTAATGTCATGTGTGACATTCCAGCTGAGTTCCATATTCATTCCTTACGGTGTGAATGCGGGTGCGTCCGGTGCAGTGTTCGGGTTGTTGGGAGTGCTGTTTGTGGAGTTGTTTCAGTTCTGGCAGATTGTGGACCGTGCGTGGCTGGAGCTCATTAAACTACTTTCATTTGTCGTGTTCCTCCTGGCTCTGGGGACTCTCCCTTATGTTGACAACATGTCACATGTTGGTATGTTTACACTTCACATGTTGACATGGTTACCCTCACATGTGAACTACATGTTCCAATATGCATTTACATGCATGTGTGCTCATGTCAGTTTTCTGTTGCTGAATATACTTCCATCTATATTATTCTGGGGCAAATACTCAATGCTAGTACTACAGACACACCCACATCAGATTAATTGGTTATCTGTTATAATTTATTAAGTTGTGTTTTGTGATCCATTGCAGGAGGTCTTCTGTACGGTGTGCCGACTGCCATTATCTTTGTGCCATACATCACATTTGGTAAATGGGATGCAGCCAGGAAGCGAATTCTTCTCATTATTTGTATTCCATTACTGCTCATACTGATCATCGCAGGATTTATCACCTTCTATCTCCTAGACAACAGCTTCTGCCCTCAGTGTAAATACATTAACTGTGTTCCCTATGTCTCCAACTTCTGCCCAGAGGAAACTTCCAATCCTGAAATTCTGGAGCTTTGAACTATTTCAATGAATGTAGCCAGTGTGTTTAGTCGAGTCAGCAGTGACACTGTGTTCTGTGAAATTGATATTTTCTTTAAATTTTATTTTCTGTAAAATATAACTTGAAGTTATTGAGTACTATTTAGAAAAGCTGAGGCAGTTTTGCATATAGCTTGGACATGAAGTGGGAGTGGTCAGTTGCTGGTACATACTATATAAAATGTGAGAGAATAATATGTGGTGGGTTTGAATGGGAAGTTGTTACACAATTAACATAAACAATGAAAACTGATGATTTGTTAGAAAAAATTGTCTAGGGAGAAACAAGGAAGTTTTAAAAGAAACACTAAATAATTTTATTACAGAGCAATTCTAGGTGGAGTATTGGTAGAAGGTTTAGACTTTGTAGTCTGCAATGTGCTGGTTTTATGCCACCGCATTCTGAAGTTGAGATTCACAGTTGACAATATGGTAGCTCGCCGCTCGCTGACATGCAATACTCACACTGATGGAAATGTAGTAATTTGGGTCCTGTGAATATAAAGTTAAGGTAAAGTTTTGCTATATCGTGAAACTGGAGACTAGAGATAATTATTAATACTGAATGCAGACTGAAATCAATAGCTACTACTGAAAACAAAGTTTTTAATAGCAAATTTTCTTGTTCTAACTGCCAATATTATGTCAATTAAAACTTAGTTTGGTGAGGTAGAAGCTTCTAAATATTTATCCTAGCCCTAGCCCTTCACTTCCGTGCATACTCAAGCATGAAGACAAAACTACTAGTGACCCACTTGGCAAAGCAAAACTTTTTAATAACTATTTTAATTCAGTTTTTACTCGCAGTGATTTTATTCTTCCACCTATGCATTGTCTTCCAAAACCTTCATCACAACTTAGCACCATACAGTTTTCATCTAGTGAAATTTTGATGTATTGAACTCTCTAGACCCCAAAAAATCTCCTGGACATGACAACATTAGCCCATATATTTACAAATTCTGCGCATCTTCACTTGCACATACAGTTTCTCTCCTAAGTATTCTTCATAAAGTACTTGAATTAATAGTCTACTCTAAGATAATAGATTTTATATATCCAAAAATTTCAAAGACACAATTTGGTTTTATCAGAAATAGATCAACTCTTCAACAACTTCTTGTATCATATACTTCAGTTTTCAATTCTGTGGAGTCAAAGCGACACACACAAATTGTGTTTCTTGATTTTGCCAAAGCCTTTGATTCAGTCCCCCACAATGAACTTCTGTATAAACTTTGGCTAACTGGCATTACTGGTCCTCTTTGGTTATTTTTCAAAGATTACTTACAAAATAGAAAGAATTTTGTTGAGGTTGAAGGGTGTAAATCTGACTTACTTCCTGTCAAATCAGGTGTACCTCAAGGTAGTGTACTTGGACCTCTGCCTTTTTCTTATTTATGTTAACGACATACCGTCTCTCTGTTCTTTTTCGTCTGTTTTTTTATTTGCTGATGATGCCAAAACTTATTGCCTCTCTAAACTCTGCAAGTGAGAATTTAGCTCTTGAAAATGATCTTGATCATTTATTGTCATGGTGTCAATCTTGGAAACTTTCTTTAAATACTTCTAAATGCGCATACATGAACGTCTCCCTATCATCATCTACTAACAACAATTACACCATCGGTAATGATACAATTAAAACAGTGACTCAACAGAAAGATTTAGGTATTTTAATCTCTGATAGTTTATCTTGGTCTGTTCACATCAAAGAAATATGCAGCAAAGCTTATCGGTCTCTGTATTTAATTAGGCGAACAATTCCTTGCACATCACCCATTAACATTAAGAAGTCCCTCTATCTATCACTTGTAAGATCTCAGCTGACCTACTGTTCCCAGCTATGGTTTCCCAACAAAATACAAGACATTATCTTATTGGAAAGAGTTCAACGGCGTGCAACTAAATACATTTTAAATAATTATTATATTTCTTACAAATTAAGACTTATTCATCTCAATATTTTAATGTACTACCTACAATTACTAGACCTATTATTTTTTGTTAAATGTCTTAAGAATCCGTCTGATTAATTTAATGTATTTAATCACGTCACTTTTCATTCTGGATCCACAAGATCTTCATCTAATTGTAAATTAGAAATTAAGTTCCAACGCACCTCCACCACACGACATCAATATTTTAATCGCATATCTCTACTATGGAACACATTCTCACCTATTGATCTTTCATTGTCCTTCACTTCTATTAAACATTCTCTCAAGCAAAAATGTTGGGATCTATTTATTGCACACTTTGATTCAGACAATTCCTGTACATTTTGTTGTTTATGCCCTTGCTCTAGATGTCAGTCATTTATTAATGTATCACTCCCTTCTCACACTTAGCTGTTTTAATCATTTATATACCTTTTCTTTTCTTTTAGCTAACTAGGCTGCTCTCTTGTACATAAAGTTTGTCCTTCATCCACCCATTATGTCACATTTCATCTCTTTTTGTTATTATAGTGGTCGCAAAGTTATAATAATAATAATAATACTAGGCAGAGAATTTGTGTACTAACTACGTTTCAAATCCCCAGCAATGGTTAATAGAATTATGATGCGACTACAGAAGACAGAGCATGCAACCACCAGCGCTAGCACGCAAGAGATAGCAGATCAGCAAAGTTCAGGTAAGAGATCGGCAAGACTGCAAGGGTAAATCATCGCGTGGCCTTCAAAGTAATAGTTCTTACCTTCTCCGCAGCTGGCGAGAATATGTCATTCGGAGGAGGAGAAGAAGGCTTCGACAATCCTGAGCTGAGGCGACAGTTTATGGTGGAATCCCAGAAGGCCAAAATGATGGAAAATCTCCATAAACTGACAGACATTTGCTGGGAACAATGCATCAGCAAAGTTTCCCATAAGCCGGACAGCAAGGCGGAGCAGTGTGCCGCGAACTGCGTGGATAGATTCCTGGAGGCAAACGTGTTCATGGTCAACAAGTTGGGGCAAAAAAACTAGCACTTATGCAATTACCAGTAATCATTTCTGCACTTCACTTATTAGAGACGATACAATATCGTTATTATTTCATTTGCAATACAATGCTTGAAAGTATAAAACAGTACTCAGTTGAGATGCAGGATAAAATGTGCCTACAATAGCATGAATTATCTGCCAATCACGTCTGTCCATTGCTGTCCACTTCACTCAGACCAGTTTCTTAGCCTCGAAGAAGCTCTTGAGATGTCTCATTTGCCAGATGCCCATGAGGATGAGGATGATGGCCTGGCCCAGAGACCACCACAGTACTCTTGCATTAGTGCTGTCACTCACCAGTCTAAATCTCTCTTCTCTGGCCTACACACAAAATGAAATATTTGTACCAACATTGAACCTTTGTTTGATGTTTATGAGATGGTATTATCACTAGGCGGGAAAATACCACACCATTCAAAATATTCTCATCTTCTCTCCATACCCCCACACACTCATAGCCCCCAGTCTAAATTTGCTCACACTCAGATAACCTCAAGTACCATACCCTATATGAAACACTCAACAACAATGATCTACAGCTCGAGCAACAGACAGAAAATCAGCAACCACAGATACGCTTATACCCACATTTAATAGACACATCCACTCTAAAGTCAGACCCGAATCACAGTCCACACCCAGCAGTAGTTGACCCTCAGCGCGCATGCGCGAGAGGGTTACAGTAGTCGTCCTGTCTGTTTGTCTGTCACGCCCTGATTTTGGAGATTACTGGCAACCGTTGATTTAGGTATGAACTTATTCAGGACAAGATTTAGGGGCTTTTATTGTGCTACTTTTTTTATTTTTTATTTTGGGCTAATTGTTGAGAAAAAGCGAAGCTTTCCGCTCCGTGTAGGTACCAACTGTTGTGGGTAACATCCCCTAGTATCATGTCATAATCATGTGAGCAAATAAATTCTTACAGCCCGCGGTGAAGTTTGCTTTATGCTCAGGGAAGTTAACGGAGTTGAAAGTGAAGTTTCGGGTTGAAAATGTAGCCAAGTGCTTAAACTGTGTTGTAGTTTCAGTCCCTTGTTTAGCTTCTCTTATGAAGACAGAATTTACATGGCAGCTTCCATTGCACAGCTATATTGATACCTGATTAGGTATGTAGTTCACAAATCAGAGGTTATTATACGTTTTCTATTAGAGAGGAAAAGTTGACCGCTTGCTAAATTAGTGATTTTCTTGTTAGAGTTCATTATGAGAGGTTCCACTGTAGGCTTTGTTTCATTATGAGAGGTTCCACTGTAGGCTTTGTTTCCACCAAATTTAGTGGTTGCTGTATAATTGGAGTTAACGGTGTGCATTAACTGAGGTTAATAGGCGACTCAAGCCTTTGGTGCAGGCGCGGAACAGTTCGCACATGGACGTGTAGCGGTGAGAGTAGGAGAGAGCAAACTGAAGAGAGAAACATCACTATAGCTTACCAGGAGAGTAACACGAACACTAGGATGTCAGCGGAAGGAGACAGCTCGCGGGGCGAATCCGGGGTGGTGACGGAGGCGGAGCAACAGGCACTGAGACAGACGGTGAAGGAGAGCGTGAGGGGAATCCTGATGGAGATTCCAGGTTTCAGGGCTCTCACAGAGATGGGGATTCCTCTCAGCACGATTGGTGGCGTAGCCGGCGGTAGCTCGGAGGGAGCGGCAGCGTCTTACCCAGTGACTTCCAGATTGGAATCAAGTGAGGGTGGGGGTCGGTCGGTTCGCTCCCCAAAGGGGGATGAAACAGGGGGGGGGGGGGGGGGGGGGGGGGGG
>WLWD01005761.1_pt1 | contig 25254 bp, 9 predicted proteins | sample 6712731 | NCBI WGS metagenome assembly WLWD01 (sample SAMN12718690, study PRJNA576275) | sponge metagenome | isolation source: marine sponge | host: Mycale hentscheli | place: New Zealand: South Island, Marlborough, Capsize Point | collected 2014-11-01 | reverse complement strand
TTTACAGCAGATTCCCAAAGACCACCGAAGTGTGGTGCTCTACTGGGAGAATTATGCCATTGACAACTCCTGGTGAAAGCCCAGTTCTGCAGGCGATCTTGAGTGGAGGTTGACTCGAGCAGGGTGAAGAGTCTCTGGAGCTCCAGATCTGCTCCTCGAAAATTGGAGCCATTGTCACTATACAAGTCAGATGGAGCTCCATGTAGAGCAACAAAACGTCGAAGAGATGCCAAGAAGGCATCTGTTGACAGGTCGGCAACTAGATCAAGATGGACAGCCTTGACCACGAAGCATACGTAGATGCAGATATAACCTTTCTTCACGGTAGGTTTCCGAAGGTTGCCTTCCTTATATGTCACTGGACCTGCGAAGTCCAATCCTACGACTGAAAATGGCCTGGCAGGGCGTACTCTAGCAGCAGGTAGTTCTCCCATGAGCTGCTGTGAGGTTCGGGCATATGTCCGTTGGCAGGAGACACATATCCTGCTGATATGCTTGAGCAAGTTCTTTACTCTTGGAATGTGATATGTTGAGGTCAATCTCGCCAGAACCGTAGAGGGACCTGAGTGAAGAGAAACAACATGTTCATTAGTAACCAAAAGTCTCACTATATGTGAACGGGTGGACAAAAAAATGGGATGAATAACATCATCAGCCAATCCAGATTTCTGGAGTCTTCCACCAACTCGCAGCAGTCCTTGCTGATCCACAAACAAAGCAAGGTTGGAGTATGGATGCTTGACCGCAAGATGTCCTCGCTTCTTCAGTTCTTTGAATACATCTGGATATGTGTGATGCTGGCTGACTTTCAGGAGCTTGGTCTTAGCAGCAGTCAACTCATGTGCTGTTAGGTTGGGCAGATCCGTGATCTTTCTGTCACCTCTTGCTCTTCTCAAGAATCTTAGCACCCATGCAGTGATCCTACAAAGTTTGAAAAAATTAGAACATGAAACACCAAACTCATTCTGTGGTGGAACTGCTAAGCAAACTGCAGGTTTAATGTCCGGCAGCTCTGACTTGTCCAAGTCTGGTCGACTAGGCCAATCTGCGGGTGCCGCCGTCAACCAAGGTGGGCCATCCCACCACAGTCTGCTCACTAAGAGTTCAGAAGCCAAAACTCCTCTGGAGGCAAGATCGGCAGGATTGGAGGTAGTGTGGACATATCTCCAATGCTGGGCAGGAACAGTTTCAACTATTCGGGAGACTCTGTGTGCCACAAAGACCTTGAGTCTGTAGGCAGGAGTGCGTAGCCAGCCTAAGACAACTGACGAGTCTGTCCACGCATACACAGAGTCTTCAGGAATCTCTAAATCAACAGAAATTCTAGACAACAAGTTAGAAAGCAATAGAGCCCCACAGAGCTCTAATCTAGGGATTGTTTGAACCTTGAGGGGTGCAACCTTACTCTTGGCAGTAATGAGGAAGGTGAGAGTCTTCGTATTCTCCAGCACAATCCTCAGATAGATGACACACCCATATGCCTTGGAGGATGCATCACTGAATCCATGTAAGGATCTGTGTCTGATCTTCTCAGTAGAGCAACCGGTATAACGTGGAATGGTGTGTTGATTGAGTCGGTCAAGATCGGCAGCCCAACATCTCCACCGATGCTGAAGATCATCTGGAAGTGGATCATCCCATGCCAACTGGTAATTCCATAACTCTTGAAGAAGCAGTTTCGCTGGTAAAATGGCTGGAGTATACCATCCCATCACATCGAATGTCCTAGCAATGGCAGAGCACACAGACCTCTTGGTCGCCAGAGAGTCCAATGGCAGAGTGGGAACAGAGACAGATAGAGTGTCGTCAACAGAATTCCAGCGCAGTCCTAGAGCCTTGCCATGCTCTGCTGGAGACAAACAAATGTCAAGACTTCCTTGTTCCTTGAGGGAGTCTGGGATAGTCTGGAGGAGATCCATGGAGTTCGATCTCCATTTACGGAGAGTCATTCCAGCTCTGCTAAACAGAGCGTTCAGTTCATTTCTCAGTCCAATGGCTTCCGGGAGAGTGTCAGCTCCAACAAGGCAATCGTCCACATAGAAGTTCGTGGGTACAATGGCTGAAGCGTTCGGATATTCTTCACGGTGATCTTGTGCAAGCTGCCTAAGAACCTGTGTGGCCAGATAAGGAGAAGTAGTCACACCAAAGGTCAAGCGGTTCATACGAAAATTGACAATCTCTCCAGTCTCATCACGGTGGAGAAATCTATGCAGGTCATACTCTTCTGGAAGCAAGGCCACTTCACGAAACATCTTGGAGATGTCGCTTACCATGCCAATTCTATGTCTCCTGAACTTGGTGAGTACAGTAGACAGCAATGGATACAATGATGGGCCTGATAGCAGGATATCGTTAAGTGAGTATCCTGACGTTGTCTTCGCTGACCCATCGAAAACTATACGAAGCTTGGTTGTAGTGGAATCCTTCACGACTCCGTGCATTGGCAAATAGAAGATGTCTGCTGATGGCTTGTCCAAGTCTTGCTGGAGAACCTTCTCAGCATGACCCAACTGAAGGTACTCTTCTATTCCTTGATGAAAGGAATCCCAACGTCCCTTGCTCTTGAGGGCTCGCTCATTCTGCTTGTATCGTCGAAGAGCAGTGTGCCTGGATCTTCCGAGTTCCAAACGTGGTTCTCTTCTTGGAAGACCAACAATGTACCTTCCATTAGGGCTTCGCTTGTGGGTATCCTGGAAGTGTGTGACAGCTGCTTTCTCTTCGTCTGTGTAAAGAGTGGGCTCTCCTGGAACTTCTTCTAGTGACCAGAATCGCTGGAGTTGCTCCGAAATGTCATCATGGTAAGTGATCATCTTCAGACAAGTGGAAGAAGCTCCCCCCGTGGCAACCGGAGAACTTCCCCCAACAGCCCAACCAAAGATGGTCTCCTCTGCTCTAAATGATTTATCTGCAGAAACTATAACATTGGGCAGTGAGCACACGTTACAATGAGAAATACCCAACAACATATCGAGCTGTGATCCAGGTGAATATCCTGGATCAGAGAGGTGCAAGTCCTTGAATGCAGGAATGTGCTTGTAACCATCAAACCTTCTTGAGGTAGAGCAGGTAGGGATTGAATCCACCACACTGGCACGAACATCAATGTATTCATCCGAGTGTAAAGCTTGAAGGCGAATTTCAACTTCAGAAGTGCTGTACTGCTCTCCTCCAATACCTGAAATCGTAATAGCTGTTCCCTTGATCTTCTTGGCATGGAGAGCATAGGCTAGTCTGCGAGTTACCAAAGACAGCATGGCTCCCGTGTCCAGTTGAGCTCTACATCGTCTGGCATAGCTCCCAGAGGACGCCAAGGCAAGGACAGTTCTCGGTAGACACATAGCACGAGAGGTAGGAGGATGTGTAGCAGAAGCGACAATGCTGGCTGCAGAAGGTGACTCAGTGGTGCTCTGTTCTATTGCAGAAGTAGAATCGTGATGAAGGAGGGTATGATGCTTGGCTTCACACTGCTTGCATCTATTCTTGCTGGTACAATGATTGATTGTGTGGCCTTTACACAGACAGTTGTAACAGAGACCCTTGCGTCTAGCTTGCTCTTTGCGAGCAGAAACTGACAGCTTCTTGAAGTCTGAGCACACATAAATAACATGAGGTAACTGACAATAAAGACACTTATCTGACACAGTGGTACGTTGAACTTGCAGGACGTTCTTCTTGTGCTGGCTTATTGGTTTGGGTTGCTTCACCGAGGCCGAAACCTTGCTAGTAGTAGCAGTGAGCAGTTTGCGACGAGTGTCTGCAAATGTTAAGAGCTCCTCAAACTGCGGGATGGTATGCGGATCCTCTTGATGAAGAATCCACTCTTTCCGAAGAGTATCAGTCATCTGTAGTTCAGCTGTAGCAGTGAGTACTTGAGCCATAGTCTGGTCTCCATACCGTTGAAGAGTGTTGTACACCTTGCGGAAGTCATTCACGAGAGTAGATAGACCAGAGCAATCATAATCAATATTACCACCTTTATAGATGAGATTTAAAGCTTGTAGAAAAACTTCTCGGGGTCGATCTAACAACGACTTCAAGGATTCTTCTACTTTAGCGAAGCTGTCTCCATTGATGATAGCTTGCTGAACAATCTCTAGAGCTTCTCTGTCTTTGAGACAATCCTTGAGATATGAGAGTTTCTCATTGTCAGTAAAGGAGTCTTCCATGGCCTCAAGGAAGAGGCGCAAAAATGACCTCCATTCAGCAAGATCACCGGAATAGGTAGGCAAAGGTAATTCCTTGAGTTTTCTTCTAGTAGGAGCAGTTGTGGATTCGGCGTCAGTAGAAGCGGAAGCAGTGGACATTGCGTCCAAGAGCTGTTTCTCACTTCGTTCAAAGATAGCGGCAGAGAGATGAATCACCTCATCATAGATGCTCTGGACATCAGGGCAGCGCAACGACAGGAGATCAGATCCGAATCCAACAACATACTTTCTGAGTGCTTGTATGTCTGACTGACAGGCAGGTCCTGTCAGATTATCAACACTAGAAAGTTGTCCGATGAGTCTCTTCATACTAAGAGAGCCTTTGTAGGCATCTTTTATGGCACGCAGTCTTGTAAGTTCATCCTTGAGTTTCTTAATTTTCTTCTTACAGGTAAACATGCCATCTTCAATACTTTCTGCGTCTCTTGTTTTTAACTTCACCATGAGTTCACTGATGAGGACTGAGGTTGTGGCATAGCTGCCATGCAAATTGGTTGCTTCTGACAGGTGCTGTTCTATATCTACTCCCAACAGTTCAGTAACTGGAAGGGACAGAAGTTCGCTTGTTTCACGCTGAAGATTTTTATACATCAACTGGTAGCGCACTTCAGATTCTTGAGCTGTCCTGAGACTGTCTTCAGGTGAAAGCGCAGTAGCAGTACCATCCATCGAAAAAATAGACTTTCAAAACGAGAAGTGAAGGTAGTTGAAAATAACGAACAGTAGACAAATCACGAATAGAGTTCTGAGAGAATTGAATACTTTAACAGCAGGTACACATCCGGCTCGAAGGACCAAATTATGGAGGGGTGGCTGGCGCAGAGATTGTCAGTTGACACCAGGGTGATTAAGTCCCTGTACTCCTGCCAGATAAGAATTACTATTTCCTCCACTTGCCACCTTACTAGCTAACACACTGGATGCTAGCTAGCGAGAGAGAGACTCAAGAACGACTTCTTCAAAACTTGGATAAGAACTGACAGTGAAAAAGAGATGAGTGCATATATAACTACCAGAGTCACATGCCTAACAGTAAACAAATTAAGGAAAAAAGGTGATACCTGACTACAGGGTGGCCCCGCAGACAAGTCTGACAAAAGAATGGACTCATAACACACACCAGAGGTATGCATACATGATTAACACAAACACACAAACATCTAAGTTCTAGGTGAAGTCTCTTGGACCTGTCCAATTTGTTTGTTTGTTTGTGCAATGTTGTTTTTCAATAGTATTATTTGGTTCTTGGTGAGGTGATATCACTTGTGTTGTGTGTTCCTTCAGATTCAAGTGGTGAAGGTGCCAGGAGGTCATCATGTCCACATGTATGCTCCAGAGAGGGTGATCAAACACATCATTCCATTCTTGAACTCTCCACTGGCAAACTGCAAATTATAATGCTGACTTATCTACACTGGCACTCTTCTTATCATTATTTATTATTTAAACTACTCTAATTGTTCAGTAAATAATAGCTAACCATAAACTTATGGTAACATCTGTGCTAATTATATTAGATTTTCTATAAGGTACGGTATCGCTACATTATAAAACTAGATTGCGGCAGTCGTCTCTCAGACTCAGCGTTTAGAAAGTCTAAAGAGAATCGAGTGAAGTGTTGCGTATGAACTGGAGTGCAGCATTGGTTTCAAGATACAGTGCCAGAGTGGTAAGAAAGGTAGAGTATGCAACAATGACGTCTGCAGCTGAGTTTACGGAAGGTAAGCTTCACGTCTAGAGCTCCGAGTAGTTGGGCGGAGCCCGACCTCTTCTGAAGGGAGAGGTCGGGTAACAAGCCTATACCCGGGTTTGTTCTGCTGAGTCAGCTAATTTCCTTAGCATTTAACCACACTTCAATCTGATTGGACTGCAACGTACGTTGCAGCAGGGAACAAACCCGGGTATAGGCTTGTTACCCGACCTCTCCCCAGCAGAGGTCGGGCTCCGCCCAACTAAGCTCCGAGAACGTTGTAATAAAAGTGCTGCGTGTAAATGTTGTTCCCCAGTGTGTCTCCCAGTTCCCTGGGGTCATGTGTCTGGCAAGGCCTGGGGGGATCCTGCAAAGAAGCCAGTGTTAGCCCTTCATGGTGAGCTAATAATTAATTTAATCTCATTTTTGGGTTACAATTATGGTTATATATATAATAGCTAATGATATTCATTAGATGAGGTACAGTATGTCTGGTGTATGACGTAACAAGTTGATGAGTGTTTGAAACATATTCCAGGTTGGCTGGACAATGCTGGCAGTTTTGACAGACTGGCTCCTCTGCTGGCTGCAAGTATGTATGTAGTTTTAACTAAGCAATATGGTTTGATTCATTGGTTTCTGGGTCACTCAGGCTTTCTCTTTATGTTAAGAGGAAAAATTAATTAAACCTCCGCATTTCAGATGCGTATATAGTTGCCGTGGACTTTCCTGGACACGGGCTGTCATCTCACAGACCTGCAGGACTGCTCTATGACTCTGTCCAGTACGTGATGGACGTCAAGCACATGGTGAATGGTAAGTGACAGAATCTTGTGCGTCTTTAGTTTGGTTTCTCTTGTTAATTGTTTTCCAGCTCTGAAGTGGAAGAAGTTTAGCATTCTAGCTCACTCCATGGGTGAGTGGTCAGCTGTTCTGTCAGGAGATGAAATGTTTACAATTGTATAAATTTAATTAACTGCAGGGGCTGGAGCTGCTTCCTGGGTAAATGACCTAACAGAAATATGCACTCCAAATGCTGATGCACATGTCTCTAACTTTACCTATAAATTAGTTTGCTGGCTCTTTGCCTGAGGCAGTGGATAGACTGGTACTGTTGGAAGGACTTGGATTTTGGAGTATTGACCTAGTGAGTTTTAATACAGTGAAAATTGTCTTTAAGATGTTTCAATTGAGAGTTGGGTAAATTAAGGTTAACAATATTGACTGTTAGAACGAGAAAATTTGCTATTATAATTATTTCAGCCGAGAATGGCTGAATAATTGTAAATATTTTTTTACACAACACTTTGAATTACTTTTTTCTGGTTCAATGATTAATGGAAGTTGTTGTGTTACTTGTGCTGTGTATTATAGCTTCTTAGTGGTTGATGGCATCTTCATTTGGTAGTAGCTAACATAGGAAGGCCCCCCCCAAAAAAAACAAGCTATACAAAAGACAGAGGATGGAATGACAGTCTCAGGGAGTTTTTTTTGTCTAGGGAGGTTTTTTTGTCTAGGGAGGTTTTTTGTCTAGGGAGGTTTTTTGTCTAGGGATTCTCAATCTCTTGAATAAAGTTCTGTAAGATTATTTAGAGAAGAGGATGTTGGCTATCTCCTTAACCTTTTAATAGATGATGTTGTTTTGTAATCATCTTGTTTATGTGAGTAAATTTCACAGAATAAGAGGTGTGTGTGTTTGTATGTGTGTGCGTATATAATATACAGTACTTCAACTCAAATCTATGACCCAACACACGATTAGTTACATTGTTACCTACAGAATCAGAATCATTATCCACAACATTATCATACTCAATCTAGAATCACTGCTTCTGTGTGTGTACTTCAGGAGGATATACCATCCCATCTTGGCAAAGCTCTGGGGATTCTGCATAAGTTGGACTATGTGGATAGAAAAACTTACCCAACCTTAGACGCTGCCGTGGACAGGTGAGTGGGTGGATCCTGCAGTATGGTAGCAAGAGAATAGTTGCTATGACACTGAACAGTGAGTTATTCAATGGTTATACAAGTAAGAAGATGTCTGCTATCTCAGAGATCAGTCAGACAGACATACTCATGTGCTTTGCTAGCCGGTAGTGCAACCTGGGAGGGGTGCCGGCCACACATTGTGTTGATAAGCGTTTGTAGATATTGAATGGTATAATATAATTATGAGGATTGTCTGGTTTCAGAATGGTTCAAGGTCGCATGAATATGGACAAGAACTTCAGAGAAGAGAGATCCTGTGCTGAAATTCTGTGCATCAGAGGCACTAAGAGACTGGACGATGGAACTTACCAGTTCACCAGAGATGTCCGCCTGAACTTGGTGAGCTGCTATAGTCATTGTTGGTGAGTGAGCGAGACACTATCAGGGATGAAGCAATCGAATGATAGGGGATACTTTTATGTTTTTTATATGTGTGTGTGGACATACTTATGCCTTTTTGTACTTTGACCTTCACATTTTTTTTTGTGTTCTCTTGGTAGTTGACCGTCCCATACTCCACTAAAGGTAATCCTTAAGTTTAGCAATTCTTACCCCATTCCAAGAAAATTATTTTGTTAAAGTGCTGTTTTTCATAGCTATACACTCTGTGCAACAGTGGTGTTCATCCATAGCTATACACCCTGTGCAACAGTGGTGTTCATCCATAGCTGTGCACCCTGTGCAACAGTGGTGTTCATCCATAGCTGTGCACCCTGTGCAACAGTGGTGTTCATCCATAGCTGTGCACCCTGTGCAACAGTGGTGTTCATCCATAGCTGTGCACTCTGTGCAACAGTGGTGTTCATCCATAGCTGTGCACCCTGTGCAACAGTGGTGTTCATCCATAGCTGTGCACCCTGTGCAACAGTGGTGTTCATCCATAGCTGTGCACCCTGTGCAACAGTGGTGTTCATCCATAGCTGCACCCTGTGCAACAGTGGTGTTCATCCATAGCTGTGCACTCTGTGCAACAGTGGTGTTCATCCAGAGTGTGCATGCAACAGTGGTGTTCATCATAGCTGGCACCCTGTGCAACAGTGGTGTTAATCCATAGCTGTGCACCCTGCAACAGGGTGTTCCATAGCTGTGCACCCTGTGCAACAGTGGTGTTCATCCATAGCTGGCACCCTGTGCAACAGTGGTGTTCATCCATAGCTGTGCACCCTGTGCAACAGTGGTGTTCATCCATAGCTGTGCACCCTGTGCAACAGTGGTGTTCATCCATAGCTGTGCACCCTGTGCAACAGTGGTGTTCATCCATAGCTGTGCACCCTGTGCAACATTGGTGTTCATCCATAGCTGTGCACCCTGTGCAACAGTGGTGTTCATCCATAGCTGTGCACCCTGTGCAACAGTGGTGTTCATCCATAGCTGTGCACCCTGTGCAACAGTGGTGTTCATCCATAGCTGTGCACCCTGTGCAACAGTGGTGTTCATCCATAGCTGTGCAACCTGTGCAACAGTGGTGTTCATCCATAGCTGTGCACCCTGTGCAACAGTGGTGTTCATCCATAGCTATACACCCTGTGCAACAGTGGTGTTCATCCATAGCTGCACCCTGTGCAACAGTGGTGTTCATCCATAGCTGTACACTCTGTGCAACAGTGGTGTTCATCCATAGCTGTACACCCTGTGCAACAGTGGTGTTCATCCATAGCTGTGCACCCTGTGCAACAGTGGTGTTCATCCATAGCTGTGCACCCTGTGCAACAGTGGTGTTCATCCACAGCTGTGCACCCTGTGCAACAGTGGTGTTCATCCATAGCTGTGCACCCTGTGCAACAGTGGTGTTCATCCATAGCTGCACCCTGTGCAACAGTGGTGTTCATCCATAGCTGTGCACCCTGTGCAACATTGGTGTTCATCCATAGCTGTGCACCCTGTGCAACAGTGGTGTTCATCCATAGCTGTGCACCCTGTGCAACAGTGGTGTTCATCCATAGCTGTGCACCCTGTGCAACAGTGGTGTTCGGTGTTCATCCATTGTTCAATATCAAGTCACAGAGAGAATACAATGAAAGTCTTGTGTTGGTATATCCAGTGAACAAGTGCATGTGTGTGAAAGTGTTGTGCCTTTACCTCTACTGCCTCGCTAAGAATAGCACAATAAACCTTGAAACAAAATTAACAGACTCTTTTCAGATTTACTAACCATTTCGTCTGGTACTTCAGCAGAGTAAGCAAGTCTTAGTTTTCGGGTTAGGCTCAAAATTGTACAATAATTCCTGTAAATGCTGGGGGTTTTGTGTTTGTTTGTTTGTTTGTTTTGTTTTTCCGAGCCACAAAATGTTGTGAGTGGTTAGTATGACATTGAAAATCGTTTACCATTATGTAAATTTCCAAAACTCTGCCATTTATTTTTAAGTATAGTTGAGTATTTTGTCAGGAGCTACTGGCATTTTAGATAGTCAGAATCATTGTCAGGATCAATGGCTGCAATAGATACTACATACTACAGAAACTACAAACATTTCATATTTGCAAGTTAAAGTCAAAAGTAATAAATGAGTAGAGTGAATAATACCTGCACAAACCTTGAACATTAACTTCAGGCAAACTAAATAAATGTAATCGTTTTGTTATTTTTTGCATACAGGTCTTGTAATGGCAAAAAAAAAATAAATCAACTTTTATCAAATAGGTTTAATTTTGGAAGTGTTTAGCCTGGTTATTTGAATTACTACAATGGCTCACTTGCCATTTGTGCTGAAGCACATCACTAGAATTGTATTGAGGTAGGAACTAGTTATTGATTACTGGGGATTTACTCTTTAATATATATGTTTATTTAAAGCCCTCAGCTCTAAGAACATCTCGCGATGTCAATATGGCCTTTCTCAAAGCAATAGAGTGCCCAACTCTTCTCATCTTGTAAGTCAACAACTACCTCCACACTTTTATAAGACTAATTAAGAAGAACATTTTAATTGCAAGATGAAAATAAATCATTTGATGACACTGTTACTGGTCAGGAAAAAATGGCACACAAGTTTTTCTAGCAGTCAATATAATTATGAATATCAATACCATTTTATTAATTGGAATACTATCACTTAAATAGAAGGTGAAGTAGTATGCAATGGGTACTGGTTCGTATTTTCAGAGCAGATGATCATGAAAGCCCACTGCAGGAGCGGACAGCTGACATAGTGACTCAGTTAAAGGACAAGGTAAAGAAATTTGTAGTGTACAACAGGCAACTCTTGACATAGCTTGGATGCCATGACAACCAAACTACTGTAAATGCTGAATACTATGGATCCTAGTTCGATATGATGCTGTTGCTGATCATTAGGTAAGGTGGTGTCACTTGTGATGTGTGTTCCTTCAGATTCAAGTGGTGAAGGTACCAGGAGGTCACCATGTCCACATGTATGCTCCAGAACGTGTTGCAGAACACATTGTTCAGTTTCTGAACCCAACATAGGCAGTCAACTAACAATAACATGTTTCTTTTCTTTCTTTTATCCATGGGAATAAATGGTTTCATTTAAAAATATTATAATTATTAATTGATCCTATATTTAGTTCACTGAAGCTTCCAATGTCCTAGAATACTCAGATTATGGCACTTTGTATCATTCATTGAACTATCTATATCAAAAGGAACTCTCTGCCTCTGAATTACTGTAGTTAAAATTCAGTCTGTTTGGTATCTCTAGCGGTAACAACCAATTAGAACTTATTTTTGTCCTGAAGCGTCAGTTGAGATTCAATAAATATTTTTGTTTCTCACTACACGGTTCTAGCCTATGAACTTTTCTAGCATTACGCAGAAATTAATAAAGTATCTCTTGTACTATCTATCTATACCGAGTCATTGCCCCTGCAATTAGAACACTGATATGCCAGTAAGTGATAATATCAAATTAAGTATTATTTAGATGTTTGTGGAACAAATTTTAGTGAATAACTGTTAGTACTTCCATAACAATGATATAGCGGAGAAAGAGAGCAGTGAGCTGATTAGCAGCGGAGGATAGTTGATGTGCATTCACACGAGACTTCAACGTGGGCCACGAGGGGGCATAGGATGAGGAGGGCCACCTCCTGGACCTCCAGGGGGAGGTGGTCCTCTTGGAGGGGGACCTCCAGAGTGTGGACCCCCTATCCGAGGCCCCCCAGGCCCTCCCATGCCTGGAGGTCCACCCATGCCTGGGGGAGGAGGCCTCATCATACCAGGAGGAGGTGCTACCATACCTACAATAATAATAATAATAATAATAATAAAATTTATATAAAAAAAAGCTTCCTTCAATATATTTTATAATCTAGGAAGAGCCAGTGAACGAGCCATTCTCCTGTATAATGTGTACAGTTTCATATGCACATGTAATACATACTCACAAGGTTTGATGTCAAGCTTCTTTTTGGCAAAGCTATTGAGTGACTATTTCATATTTTTTTCCTTTTAATTTTTGGCAATTTTCAGGGTTCTATCGAGAAAATGGGGGGTGGAGTAAGTTCTCTTCTAACTTCCCTCCTCCCCTTTATATTTAAATGCTGTGTTGTGTGCAATATACAGTTAAAACCAAACCTAGTTTCGTGTAGCCAGACCCTTTACCAAACTGATACATGGGGAAGGGGGTCTGGTGACACTGCAGCACCTCATCAGTTTATTTACCCTCAGAATCTGAAGGGTAAAACATGGTCTAACATAACAAATGAATATCATTAACATTGCCACGGTAACTACTGTTAAGAATTGAGCTTAGAAGCTATCGAAATAATAAAATGGCAGTATAATTGCATTCCATCATAATTGATCCAAAGCGCCAGTGTCACCAGACACTTTCCCCGAGTAGCAATTTGGTAAAGGGTCTCTGGCTACGTGTAGCCAAACTCTGATAACAAAATTGAGCTCATAAAACATCAGTCGTTAACAGTACATTCTGTGTATAAAACATCAGCCATTAACAGTACATTCTGTGTATAAAACATCAGCCATTAACAGTACATTTTGTGTATAAAATAATACCTTAAATTTTCCCTCTCCTCATAACTTCAGTATGTACATATAGAAAGTGGTAAACTGTCCAAACCCCCCCCCCCCCCCCCCCCCTCCTATCCAAACTAAATTATCTAGATAGAACACTGAAGTAAGTATTCATCATGTTTACCAAACTATATACTTACTATTTTGATTTATGTCACTCTAACCTTGATTACTGATCACTACTCCTTGAACGTGTTTACTAATAGTCCACATACGATACTAAAAAGGTTTGAGTCATGGTTGTAGAAGATATATAGTAACTGAACTTCAACTTAATGGAAAAAAAAAGTCATTGGTAATTCTTGTCAATGCAATACTTATATAACCTGTTACCATGCCAAATTATGTCTACATTTGCTGGGAAGCTCACCAGCCACCTTTGATTATCTATGAACTACTGCAGCTACATGGTACAAGTAGACCAAGCATGGAAAGGTAAGAATTTCAATGCTAAATCTAGCAAACTAATATTTAAATACGAATGAACAGATAAGTCTACAGGACAAATGACCCAATCCTTGACAAGCTGAGCCACGTTGGCTAAACACCACCAATCCTACAATTTGGCACTATTTTATAAAGTGCCACTTGTCTCTAGTGGTTTGAGAACTAGCTCAAGAGCCAGACCCGTGACACAGAAGTGAGTAGTGACTGAGGCACTTACCATGAGGAGGGAGTGGCATGTGAGGGGGTGGTAACACTCCTGGAGGCATCATACCTGGCACTGGCATCAACAATCCCGGCTGAGCCCCGGGAAAACCACCTGCATCAACATCAATATTGTATTATCCTATTAAAAAAAAAAGTTTCTAAACAAAAATTTGATTATCCATAGTTTGCTTAGTTGACTGATGTTTAAGAAACAGCATCAACAGAAAATTAGTATTACCAACAGATAAGTAACCCAAGAATTAACTCTTACTTGCATAGTGAGAGCTTATAAGTGTCATGCCAACTAGGATTACAAGAGAAGTAACACAATGGAACTGAACTTCATGCACAACATGCTTTGCAGCAAATATATGAGACATATACATGGTTGCTATTGTACTTGTGGAATAGGTTACTACAAAAGAATGTCAACTCATTAAATTTCAGATCATCCAATTACATGGATTATGCAGTCATAGTATGCGCTGTGAAACAAGGGCAAATATTCTGATAACTTACCTGGATGGCCCATCATACTCTCAGCTTGTTGAGCAACCCAGTTTTGGTAATACAGCTTCACTGCTTCCTTGTGTTTGCGACCAGAGTTGTGCGTTTTTCGCACTGAAGGCTATAGTTATGGAACAGTTAACAAAAACCTAGACTGGAAACTGTATGTAAGCATAACTTACAGAGTCATGGGTGAGATGAGTGTCACAGTAGTCACAGAAGTACCTGACAAAGTGCATAAGAAAATTGAACTAGTTGGAAGCTCTCTTTATAGTGCACACCAACTCTACATTATTTTCTTTCCTAACCCCTACACTTCCAATTGTATGAACTACAAATTGCACTCACTTGGGCATCTCGACAAAAAGTCCAGAAGACTATTCGTGATATTAGTTGCAAAAACTTCTTCAGTCCACTCTATATCTAGTTCTTCTTCTGGGGGTGTGGTCAAACAGCCCGAATTTAGTTGCTACACGACATCATTTACACCTGTGTCCGTAACGCCTTTTAGCATTTACTGCGGAGTTTCCCTGATAATTTAATGTAGTTATAGAAGATAGTTTTGATAGCTAAAGGTATCTAGTGTAGGGGTTGAATCTGAGGCTAAGCCGTTAGTTCCAGTAACCTTGAAATGGCACGCAAGACCGGTTTGAGAGGTCTGCAGGAATGGAGCAAACATGTTACTCAGGGTTACGAAGGCGTGGAGGTCACTAACCTAACCACCTCCTTCAGGGATGGCCTAGCGTTCTGTGCCATTGTACACTACTTCAGACCGGACCTGATGTAAGTTGGACAGTGAAACTGCTACAAGTGTAATAATTGGTTCTACACAAGTCAAGACAAGCATGGCTGCAGTAAGGCTAGCTACAGCTGTTGATTTACAATTACAAAGACTTGTTGTTTTTATTAAACCTTATACTGTGCCTTCCTTTAATCTGTGTTTAGTAAATTTGACTCCCTGAAGGCAGAAAACATCTTGGATAACAATAATCTGGTGAGTGAATGGATTTCAGTTCTAAGAAACTGCGGCTTACTTGGCAACTGCATGTTGTTGCAACGTGTAACTTCCTTGGGGTGGAAGTCTCGGGATACAAATTGTTATCTGTAGAATAGTATTTTCATGATGTCATGTTAATGGGAGTGGCACTATAATTGCTAGTCCCCCAGGTCACACACGTACTGAATTTTGGTCCCGTCATGTATTTAGATGAAGGTGGTGCTCAAAGAGGAGATGTTCATTGCCTTAGCTAGTACATCCAAGTGAGAGGCGTGCACTGTTGACTTTTTTATAAGTATACTTATCACATGATAAGGTTTGTTTGATCTCTGCTTCGTGTTTCTTGTTTTAATTTATGACTGGTCAGGTGGCACTTCACACGATCTGCCTCAATTTATTTCCTGTAATTGAATTAGGTGTTTTTGCACTTGTATCGATTCAGTATTTAGTGTGTCTGAGAGTGTGGAGCTGCATGTCATCATAAGGGACGCAATGAGGGATGGGATCAAGTATGGATTCTCACATGACCATTTGTGCATGGTCTGATTAACCCAGCACATGGCTGATGTGGTTGTGGTATTTGTAGTGGATATAAAACTAACAATTTTATTCTTTACCTACATTGGAGAGAATTGAGCATTCCTTCTTGTTTAGAAATACATGTACTTGCAGTTTCAAAGTTGTTTTCTGATGTGTAGTGTGCTTGTGGATTAAGGAATATATGATGTACTATACATGCACTCTGCTTTTAGGAAACTGTTAAAAGTTTGTTTTAACTCCTGTTGTCCTGCCATACTTGTTAGCAATGATTTTAGCTCTTGTATTGAGTTTGCATGTTGTTGTTTTGTTGTTTTTCCAAGAACAACTAGATATTTTGAATTTGCAATGCTGCGATTCTCAGTCGGTCGGTCAGTGGGTTATGAGGCCAAATATCTTATGGGAATAGAACTTCTTTGTATGGAAGTCTTTGTAATGCAATCTGGAAGTGAGGCTCATTAGAGAATGCAATGTTGTTTTAGGTCTGTTCTAGTAGTTGTGCTGGGATATTCTTTGCATCCGCAGCACTATTGTATTCAGGGTGGTGCTGATATAACACTAACACACAGTGTGCAGTCCAACATTTCTTGTGTGGAACATTGTATGAGCCTATTCCAGTTTGTTTTTTTGTTACACTAGATTACACTAGATGTTGATAGCATCTACATTTCTCTGCATTATCATTCATATGTATCCCATGTTACATTGGGTGAAGCATTAGCACACATTTGTGCTACGCTACATCGATTGTTTGCCCTGCAGGTGGGAAGTTGATGATTTTCTAAACATGCCCAAATTCAGTCAATTCTTTAGCAGATATTGTAGATCACGTGTGTGTGTGTGTGTGTGTGTGTGTGTGTGTGTGCTGTTTCAATGAAGATAAGTAAGCATGTAGCAACTTTTGTAGGTAGGACTTGTCAGCAGTAGGACTAATCTCGGCATCCTCATGCATGGACATGCACTTGACACACAGCACTCAGCACCCCATGGTAGACACTGTGTATTAACCTCTGTTCACATGAAAGGTGAAGGAGTGGAGCAATTCAACACCAATGGTTGGGTTACAAATTCATGTTGTCTTGTAGGTTTGTGTGCATGCATGTCATTACATTTTAGCATGTTCCCCTAAAATGATACAGTAAGGTGGAGTTGCTCGGCCGTATATTCGTGCTTTATTGACTGCTTCCAGTACAACATGAATGTGAGAGTGACATTCTTCTGTTCCAATTATAATAAGCTAAAATTCATAATCTATGCAAGAGTTACAGCCAAGGGTTGTGGCTCGCAAATTCAGATTGACAAAATGTATGAAGTACTTCATATGCTTAAAGTGTTGTTTCATTTTTTTCCCACCTCGCCCAATGACTGTAATTTTTTAAAAATTTTTTTAAATTTCAGTTGAAGTTCAAGAAATTAAAAATTATTCAAATTTTTTTATTATTATTATGATTATTATTATTATTATTTTTTTTTTGCATGTGATCTACTATGATTTGACATGCATACATGTATAAATAAATAGCTACACTTCCATTGATCTGTCATATGACTGACTGTCTCGCTTACTTGCCAAACTACAGATGTGTAGATTACAGACAACACCATTGAAGTTAGATGCCTGGAACTTCTGTAATAGAGAATGCTTTGATAATTTTGTGAAGGCATTCCAGTATTATCTCCACTAACACGTTTACAATGCTATGCTTCCTTTGTTGTGCCAATATCAGGTGGACTGTCCCCAGCCAGTATTAGACTACATGTGTGTTACATGGTGTGGTTTGTGTTGTAGCCATCTCGGCATTCACTTCTGTTGTCTTTTGCCTCACTCTCTTCCTTAGTCATTGTTGCCTTTATGTACAATAGAGTTCAATGCCATTTTACCAACAGAACTTCAATAAAGGCATGAAGATGTAGAGTGTGTCCACCATGTGTGTACCACCAGGCCTTGCTGTGTGGGCGTGTCGGTTTTGTTTCTATGCCACGTGCCCCCTATAGTGTTGTTTTAGAACAAATGTCTTCATCAGCTACCATAGAAACAAGCAAAACGTGGGCTCCTTGATTAGGCATCTATAAGTGAAGGTGCAAGTACAAGAATAAGTAACAGGGCAGAGCAAGTCAAGTCATTCAGTTGTTTGTCATAGCATGTGTAAGACATTTAGACCATTTAGATACTTGATAGTGTGGATTGTGAGGTTTTATGAAGGAGAGCTTTAGAAAAGTGAATTGTGAGTTTGTTGAAAAAGAGTTACACGTAATTGGCAAGTTATGGATTGGAATGTGATGGCCGGGAATGCTGTGAGTGTGTGCCGGCAGGTTGTGTAGCTGCTGTGTGACATGAACCGTCCACCCACCCACCCACTGGCTGGTTGGGGGCGAAGCCAGAAAGTAGCATAGCTCTCTATGCATGTTGTTAAGGAAAGTGAGTGCCTAAGGGTAGGAAATGGAATTTGTGTGTGTGTGTGTGTGTGTGTGTGTGTGCATGTGTGTGTGTGCACATCACCTGTGAGGTATTCTCATCAATATGGAGCTAGATTTAACATCAGATCTACTATTGGGGCATTGCTATAATTGCATCAGTGTGACTTCCCATGTATAAATGCTGTTTGTGTAATGGTTGGAAATTATCGTTGCAATTCAGAAATGGTTAGTCACATGTGCTGAAAGCACAATTTGGGGGGAGGGGGAGTTAGGTTATGTTTGGTTTTCTTATAGACTGTCAATATCAGTGCACTTGATAGTGATGGCCAGTGAGCCATCACAATAATATGCAAGCCATCAGCACAATGACTTTACCCATGGATTGTTGTTGTTGTTGTTTTGTTATTATTATACAAAAGGGTTTTAATGTTGATAGAGTTTAGAGTTGTTTATTGTACTACACGACCTTAACTCGAGGTTATATAAATATGAATAATTGGCGAGCAGAGCACATGCTCAGTGTAGTACAGTACATTCTGTTAGTGTGACTGAAGTGATAAGTTGTACTATATTGTTAGAGTATGAACAGGTCACACTATAAGTCTTGTCTAATAAGCAAGTACCATATATGTACGTGTGTGTGTGCGTGCGTGCCTATAGACATACTGCACTCATCCGTGCACTTTCAGTCAGCATGAGGAGGACTCTTGTATGGGATCAGACAACTAACCTTTAAACCTTTTAACCAAAATGAAATAATATTGGGTATATGGCATGCCTTAAACTTTTTTTTTAAAGTATTTTTTGCTTTTCAGTATTGGTGCTTTACAATACATCTTCGGAATTCATAACTGCATACACTGTGACCTGATTAAATACTTTTATTTGTGAACTTGAAACAAGGAGACTTCTTTATCAAAAGTGTTCATTTTGAGTTTGGTGGTAAGAAGATACTAGCCTAGATGAAAGGCACTGCAGTGTGGTGTTTGTGGGTGTGTGGCTATGTACCATGGACTCTCTTTCCCAACAGACTGCCAATAATAAAATAATCAATGACATGTGTTAGCCTTGACTTGAAACTACAATGCATAGCAAAGTTCATTTTAGACCGCTCATGGCACTATAACTACAGTGTGGTGGCACAGTGACTGACTACAGTGTGGTGGCACAGTGACTGACTACAGTGTGGTGGCACAGTGACTGACTACAGTGTGGTGGCACAGTGACTGACTACAGTGTGGTGGTACAGTGACTGACTATAGTGTGGTGGCACAGTGACTGACTACAGTGTGGTGGCACAGTGACTGACTACAGTGTGGTGGTACAGTGACTGACTATAGTGTGGTGGTACAGTGACTGACTACAGTGTGGTGGTACAGTGACTGACTACAGTGTGGTGGTACAGTGACTGACTACAGTGTGGTGGTACAGTGACTGACTACAGTGTGGTGGTACAGTGACTGACTACAGTGTGGTGGCACAGTGACTGACTACAGTGTGGTGGTACAGTGACTGACTACAGTGTGGTGGTACAGTGACCGACTACAGTGTGGTGGCACAGTGACTGACTACAGTGTGGTGGCACAGTGACTGACTACAGTGTGGTGGTGGTACAGTGACTGACTACAGTGTGGTGGCACAGCTAGTGACTGACTAAAGGGGGGGGGGGGGTTATAGCTACCTTCGTTTTTACAGCTACCTTCCTCAGGTGTACCCTAATGCTCTACAGGGTTAGAGCAGCTGCTAAAATATCAGTTGGGGGTGTGGGTAGCCCCTACAACCAACTTTACACGCTGTGAGTTACCTTACCTCTAGTAGTACTAACTACACTACGTAGTGAAGATATCTAGTGTGGAATAAACCACTTATTACACTTTTCTGAGTGTTATGGCAGAGATATTTCACTCTCAGGCTTTATTTTCACTCTTGACTCTGGCTCTTGAAAATAAATTAACCCTCTGGGCTCGCCATATCACACTCTGACTCATGTAATAAGTATTATTTATATATAATATATAATATTATATAATATATATATATATATATTTATTGCAGCTTTGATATTTTTAATTGAATATTTCCGCATCACGCGAGCGTTCTGTATTCTCCCATATTGTACGGTTTATATTGTACGGTACACTACGCATGCGCATAGCGAGTAAAATCAATGAAAATTGAATTGTAACCGGTTGAGAAAAAATATTAAGGCAGCAATAAATCACTTATCACACTCGTCGTACAATATGGGAATGATATTTTACTCTCACGCCACATTTTCACTCGCCTTTGGCTCGTGAAAATATTTTGCGTGCTCGTAAAATATTTTCCCATATTGTACTCTGACTCGTGCTATAAGTATTATATATATATACACACACACACACACACACGTGTATATCTGCATCCAAAGAACGATAATTGATTGATTGATTTTTCTATTTTGACTGCCTTCTCAGTGCTTACTGTTGACATGACAACTAACATTTGTAGAAGTTTAGAATGTTATGTAAAAGAACTTTCAGTGGAGTCTCCAAGTCGCCAGACATGCCAGTTGTTGGCTTGTGCATAGGTAGCTAGCTCCTTGTAGCTGTACATACATACCAGCCACTGACAGCTGAGGTTTGTGTTGTATCACTGCAAGTTGAATGGGAGGTTAATGTGCAAGACACAAACTATAGAGAGATCTGGTTTCAATAGAAACTACACTTGAATCTGAACAAACCTCTTGCATTCCAACGGTGCAAAACATATAGAAACAATAAACCAAATTATGTGTTTTTTACTGAGAGTGGAGGCTATTTCCATCATTCTGACTATGTTGTTATTACAGCTAGGGTTGGGACAGCTTTGATAGCTGCTCATTTCTGTGTTAAGCATGCAAGTTATGACCAATATAAGGTTTCTTGAATCAGATCATCAGATTGTCCCCAAATACTCTGGTTTTTGCATTGCTTGGTCCATTTCTGCTGTTGATGTCTCACATGCTTTCACAATAGTACAGCTTTATAATCTAGAATATGAACTGAGATATTTCAACGAATTTATCGATGATAAATAACCCAATGATCCACTGATTAAGTGTGTGTGTGTGTGTGTGTGTGTGTGTTAGGCATATTCAGTGGCTGAAGAGGAGCTGGGTATACCAGCGTTGTTAGATGCTGAGGACATGGTAGATCTGATTGTCCCTGACAAGCTGAGCGTGGCCACGTATCTGGTCCAATACTACAACTATTTCAAGGACAAGACTCCAGCGCCCAAGCACAAGGCCTCTTCCAATGCCGCTACTGCTCGAGGAACTCCTTCTAAGGCTTCTGGCGCCACTCCCTCCCCATCACTTAATCAGAACCGTGAGCCAAAGTCCCAGGGTAGTCCTGCAGTAGGCCTCAACAAGAAGACTTCCAACTTTAACACAGGTGCTAACAAAAACTTGAACAAAAATCAAATGCCCTCTGCAAGTTCTTCTGCGTCTTCTTCTGCTAATACTTCAACTTCGTCATCTTCTTCTTCTGCAACTAACTCTAAATTTCTGTCCAAGTTCCCATTTCAGTCTACGTCCAAGCAAGACCAGCACAAAGCTGCCACTAGTGCAGTTCAAACCAAGTCAGAGGTGATCCCAAGACAAAGTGCAGTAATAACAACTGCATCTCAGGTCACGAGCATTGCAGCTGCTTCTACCTCCACCAGTAACAGCAGTAGTAATCGTAGTAGTAGGGACAGCAGTAGCGATGGCAGTGGCATGAAATCTCCCGGCCACTTGTCCAGCTTAATATCCATTATGCAGGCCAAGACTGGCTCGCCTACCAGAACGCCAGTCACTTCCGCTTCTTCTTCCTCCTCTTCCACACCCAACCACTCCTCTTCCTCCACGCCCACACATTCCTCAGTTTCCTCTAAGTCACATGCCTCATCATCTGGACCAGCGTCTTCGGAAGCTAAGCCAGTGACGGTCACTTCTCCTCTTAAAACAGCAGTAACTTCATCGTCTGCAAATAAATCCACCGTTGTTAATTCCGTATCTATCCCCAGCAAGCCAGCTCCGCCTGCTGTGTCAGGGAAAGCCAAGGAAACTCCCAGTGAGGTAAAGGGTAGTCAATTAACCACCAATCTGACAACACCCCAGACTGCATCAGCAAATACTCCAAGAGTAGCTGAAGACGGTCAGGGAGCGACTATCACAAAGAAGTTCAAGCGGAGCAGAAAGTCCAAGTTTAAAGCCCTGGAAGAAGAGCAACAGTCACAGTCCAGTAGTGCTACCAGCAAGAGTGGTATTAGTACCGTACCTCCAGTTGATGCGGGTAAAACAGGCTCATCCAGTAGTGGGATCGGCAAGAAGGGTTCACCCAACTTGTCTGCTGAGAAGTCACCAGCCTACAAGCCCATTCCTGTAGTGAGAAGGTCTCCAAAGCTTTCAGAGAGGTTGGAGTCCAAGGAAGCTATCAGCAGCAAGTCACAGAGCGGTAGCAATGCTAAGGCTTCCGTCCAGACCAGTGGGGTTGTAGTTGCTGGCAGTAATGCCTCCCCTCGAGTCTTGAACACGACCAGAAGTAATGTGTCTCCTCCATTGAGTAGCAAAGGTAACTCAACATCTTCAAGTGCTCCTTCATTCTCCTCAACTTCGAAAGCTACTGTCTCCTCACATTCCACTGCTGCTACCACTTCTGCCTCAGTGTCATCTCCAATCAGTACCACTGCTTCCTCTCGCAGCACTAATGCCATCACTGCATCATCGTCATCATCCCAGGTAAACACCAGTACAGCCTCTCCTCGCCCGATTGCTGTCAGCTCTGTGTCCAACCCTCCGCCTCCTTACAGAAAGGGACTTGGGGTCCCCAGGTCTAGAAATCTGAGCGGTGCGGGCAAGCGAGGTACAATGGGCATGGAGAAATGCGCGGAATGTAACGAGAGAGTCTTTCTCATGGAGAGACTTGGCGTTGAGAACAGAGTCTTCCACCGTAATTGCTTCAAGTGCTCTACGTGTCATACCAAGCTGAAGGCGGGCTCCTACGAGTATGATGCCTCGTCAGACCAGTTCTATTGCAGGCAGCACTACAGGGAGGCTCAGCGCAACCAGACCATCCGGAGGACCATGATCGCTCGAGGGCTCAGCATTGAGAATTTGGCCGAGCTCGATGGCAACCAGGGAGAGAGGGACAGAAGTGTGACAGCCGCTCCTTCATTTGGTCAGGCCACCGGTAAACAACATGTGAACGGGGAACAAATGGATCGACCGCCATCCAAACCAACCCCTTACAGAAAGTCCGTCTCCACAACTGCTATTCCCAGTACTGATGCCAGTGTGAATGGCACATCCAAGTCCTCTCCAAGCATGCCCAATAGACCTCCCCAGTCTGCTGCTACAACGGTTTCTTCATCAAGCAACTCTCCGAGCATGCCCACAAGACCAGCCGCACCTCCTGCCACTACTTCAGCAGGCGGCTCCTCGCCAGTCCCAATCAAACCATCAAGGACAAAAAAGAAGCAAGGTAGCACTCCCTCTGCGGATGAGAGCAACCCTAGTGATCAGTTTAATGTTTCTCCAACAGCAATGGAATCCCAAGTTAAGCCATCAACAGCAGCACAGGCACCATCATCAATGTCAGCATCATCTGATGGAAAGCCACGCCTTCAGAGAGTCATGTCAGTGCAGCCCAAGCGGCCAGCTCCTCCCCGTCCCAGCTATGCCCCCAGCATCCAGTTTAACAAGCAGCAGATAAAGCGCAAGAATAGAATTAGGCAACTGAAGAGGATGTTGGAGGAATTGGAAAAGACTCAAGCTACCATGGCAGCAAAGGGAGTGGATATTGAGAGAAGGCTCAGAGATACAGAGGTGAGAGGGGTGTGGACGGAAAATACTAATTCATGAGATAAGATTTAGTGTGAGTAATAATGGAACGCTACAAAATACAAAATAGCTTGAGTAAGGAGGTGAAAAACCTTCACTTCAAGTGTCGTCTGTGTTACCTTTAATTAGAACAGATCCAGTTGTACACACAGTTGTGCTCATGTAGTATGTGTACATGTGTGCGTGTGTAGGATTTGGATAGGGATGATGATCTAATGGAGCAGTGGTTTGAGATGGTGCAGGAGAACTCTCATCTGGTAAGGGAGGAATCTAGTCTGGTCTATGAACTGAGGGACTTGGAGCTCATTGAGCAACATGATCAGCTTGATAGAGATATCCGAAAGAGGCTCACCAAAGAAGGTGAGGTTTGTTAATTAGTTAGGGGTATAGGGGAGAGAAGATCACACACACATGCACAAACAGTTAAATGACTAAATAAATCAATTAATGTGTTATGGTTTTGAGACGAAGCAATTTGCACATATTATGTGTACTTTACATACAATATCGGCTACTTGGCATGATTTAACCAAACAGCATTGTGGTAAACAGTATCGAACTACATATGCTATTGTGATCATAGTACGAAAGAACTATCAGATTGACAGAGTAGAACGAGTTCTATGTGGTGGCAGCATGCTTGTATTTATAAATGTGCATGTCTTTGGTGGGTGTGGCATGGTTCACATGTCTCACATGAGTGTGTCACTATTGTGGGTGTGGCATATTATCTCATGTGGGTATGGTTTGTGTCGTTGTAGACTCCAAAAAGACAGAGATGGACAGGATTAAAGATGAGGCAATGATTGCAGAGCTGGTGGAGCTGGTTGAGAAGAGGAACAAGTTACTGTGGGACCTAGATGAGGAGAAGCAACAGTGAGTTCATGTCTAATCAGTTGTTAATGTGTTTGTTCTGCTCCATTGAGTTAGTCTTTTATTTATCCTCTCTTTTTTGTATTATTAATATCATAGAATTGTGGCACTTAAGCTGCCACTGTTCATTTGCTAAAAAAAAAATCTCCCATTGTGTACAGTTTGTTGGGGGAGGGGGAGGGGAGGGGTGACCATGTGTGAAGGCATATAAACACAGTGAAAGTTAGTTTTATTGTGGATTATCAGAGTAAAACACGAAGTCCTAGCAGTATATGTGATCATGTATTTTGTTATTGACAACTTTTGATTTACTGATACTTCATTGTATCTTCATTTTCACTACTCATTGAGACTTAACCTGACTCTTAGAGCGACAATACAAATTGCTTTTCTTTACTTTTACTTTTTTTTTGTCACTGGTGAGCCAATAGGCGGAAAAGTGCCTGTTACTTTCCATGGCATCACTGTGCACTCTTTCCTCCATATAATCCTTTAAAGTCACTAATTGGTATGTGACAGAGATTTTACAGCTTTAGAAGAAGAAAA
>WLWD01000932.1_pt1 | contig 25283 bp, 20 predicted proteins | sample 6712731 | NCBI WGS metagenome assembly WLWD01 (sample SAMN12718690, study PRJNA576275) | sponge metagenome | isolation source: marine sponge | host: Mycale hentscheli | place: New Zealand: South Island, Marlborough, Capsize Point | collected 2014-11-01 | reverse complement strand
ACTTTACTGTCTATACATGCGTTGTTAGTGACAGTCTCATTGCACTGCTCATCTGCTGATGCTGTCCCCCTTACCTTATGATCTTACTGTGCACCCTTCACTTAGCTATTCTTTTGTACTAGACCTTCCCTAGCATCCTCAAGTTGTCTTCCAGCTCCCACTCTTTGGACCCTTCTTTTAACTCCATTTAATGATTGACATTGCATTCCATAAAGTTTGGCTTCATATCTCATAGTCTAGTGTTGTAGTGGTGCCCCAAAGGTGTCTGTTAGGAAGTAGCGAGAGAACGAGAAAGATACTCTCGAGTTTTACAAGTGGAAATTTAACATGTGGAAATGTGTTTATATGCCATTTAAAGTAGTTAAATGAGGTTAACGGCAGGAGTTGGGCCACGGCGCCCACACCGGGGAGGTGTGGCACACACAGGAAGCGCATGCATACAGGCGGGAAGGCACATGCGGCACAGTTACAATAGCCTATAGCGGGTGCTAGTCAAGAAGGCTACCAAATTTTGGCAAAGTTTGACACTGCCTCTAAACACTCCCAATTGTAGTTAGTCAGCGGGTTTTTCTCTACCTATGGATTCCCCACCACCTCCACCAGCCACTGTGTCTGAGAGGAGGGATGGTCCTCCTACATTCACGGCTGAGCAGCTGGAGTGGCTCATGCCCAGACTGGGCCCATCCCATCCTTTAGCCTGGAGGGCTCCAGCGGACCGCACTCCCACTTTGGACCCCACTGGGGTCCTCTTGAACTCTGGTCTGGGACTAGGTAGTAGCAGTCTAGGGGGACCTAGCTCAGCAGCACCAGGAACCTCGCTTGTAGGTATCGACTCGAGCTTCGCAGGTGAGCAATAGCAGGGGGAGGCTAAAAGGGTAGTGGTGGCCTAGGTAGCACGTTAAAAAATAATAATAAAAAAATAATAAAAAAATAAATTACCAGTCAGAAGTCCTCTGTATCCTAGTTGGGTAATTCCCCCCTATACCCCTAAGGCCTTGCTGGGTGACATCAGGCCACAACTACTCTATTACAATGTTTCTTCGCCTGTTATCGCCATGTGCTGTGTATGTTGTATGGTCCTTTACCACCATCGGTTCCAATCTTCTCGACCACCACGTCGAGTTCGGGACTCAGCCTGCTCGCTGCAGCAACCCCCCTGCCGAGCATCCCGGCACCCTGGATCCATCCCTGGGACCTACAATCCCATTGCACTCGTCTCCACCAGGGTCGCCAAAAAGATTATGGCACTGGAGTTCGTGGAGATGGCGGAGGTAGTGGCAGAAGACGCGATTGTTCCCAATACACGCTCGTCGGGGTCGGCTCGCCCGCCAGTAATGAGCATGTCCTTGTGGCTAGAGAGGTTCTCAGTCATGGCGGCAATCCTAGCCATCAGGTTCCCTGAAAAGGCATCCTAATTCTTGGCTTACCAGGCCTCAATTGTCCGTGCTGAGCGGAACTATGAGGGCTGTATACGACCACCAATACCGGAGGGAAGCACTTGCTAGGTGAGACCTCGACTGGTCGGTACCCAACACTAGGCTCTATAATGAGGCCTTTACGGGGCGGGCAAGAGTCATCCCAAGATGCTCCTACTGCCTGAGTGATGACCACCTCGTGGGTAGCTGTCCCATTAACCCAGGAGCGATGTCGAAGTGGGACGGACCACACATCCCAACGTCACGGCCTCACACCTCAGAGCCGTGTAGGAATTTCAACGAGGGCAAGTGCCAGAGGGGAAACTGCCGGTACGCTCATGTGTGCCTGAGCTGCCAGGAAGCTCATCCTTGGGTGGACTGTCCGCGAAGACGTCAGGCAGGAAGGACAGGGAGAGCTCGATCTCCGACCCGACGTCCAGGCAGCGGAGGTCACCGCTACTAATATTATTGTACTGTTCCGAACACCTATTTAGCTGAGGTTGCTGTGACCTTTTTCGATGATATTTATGAAAACTGTGCATAGCAGCCATATTCAATTAAGACAATCCAGCGTGGCGGTGCTAGGACTACAGGTTGTTAGGGAAATAATGAGGGGGGGATCTTAGGGTGGTAGTCACCTGGTGTAGCTGGGCAGTTTGGCTCAGTATTCAGTGGTGTCAATCCACTTGTCTCAGTAAACCCTCACGTACTCCCCTCTGCAGAATTGCCGACACAGTCGGATCTCGAAACCCGTGAGCCTTGCTCGACTAGACCAGGTGATTAGGGTTCCACCCTTATGTGGGGTGTGACGGCCTGTGGCCACCTTGACTGTTTTATCTCACACCATCTCATTATGTGTACATGGCAAACCTACTCTGCCTGGATGCCTGCAGACCAGTGCAGGGTCACCAGTGCAAGGAGCTGTCGGTCATCGCCACACCTCTGTGTCAACGCCACACCTCTGTGTCAACAGGAGTGGGAGAGAAGTCTGGCGAGGCACCCAGACTCTGCGTTTGCCATGTACATATGCTCGGGCCTCAAGGACGGATTCAGAGTGGGGTACTCTCGCAACTACCCCTTAAAATCCACTAATCGCAACATGGAATCGGCCACTCAGCACCCTGAAGTGGTCGAGGAATACCTGCACAAGGAATGTGCATTGAACCGGATGCTGGGTCCGTTTCCGTGCACTGATAACCTTCCTCGGCTACACATCAGCCGCTTTGGGGTGATCCAAAAAGGCCACAACACAGGCAAGTTCTGGCTGATAACCAACCTGTCCTCCCCTGCTGGACAGAGTGTTAATGACGGGATTGACTCTGAACTCTGCTCCCTGATGTACACTAAGGTTGACGAGGTGGCAGCGCAAGCCGTATGCAGTGGAAGAGGTGCTCTACTGGCAAAGGTCGACATCGAGGCGGCATACCGTCTGATCCCGGTCCACCCCCAAGACCGTGTCCTTCAGGCAGTTATAGCATTACTCTACATTTGGTCTGTTTAAAACTGTCCAACACTTTCTTCAAAATCAACACTTTTTCAGCTGGTCTTTCAATTGCAATACATAATAGCCTGTCTAAGTTTTCATCTGACAATCTGTTCCGTAGTCATGACTTCACCATTTTTATTTGACTTAACAATCCTCAGCAGTTACTGTCATCATAATAATTATTATCATTGAATTGTAAGAGAATGCACAAAGTTAGCGTGATGATCACTTTTAATGTTAGAGTGGAGAGGCTAATATTATACATTAGTGACCATTGGTTGGAAAACTGTGCATCATGTGGCACAAAAAATTGAAAGCTCATTTAGTATCAGATTTATAACATGTCTATTGACAAGACACCCTATACCAATATATATTGAAATGTCACCTCTTTTAGGATTGGTGACCTTTACCTGGGATCAAGTTCGCACGTCACAACAGATGTCTTAGCAGGTACCACACCCCTGGGGTCAAGTTCGCACGTCACAACAGATGTCTTAGCAGGTACCACACCCCTGGGATCAAGTTCGCACGTCACAACAGAAGTCTTAGCAGGTACCACACCCCTGGGATCAAGTTCGCACGTCACAATAGATGTCTTAGCAGGTACCACACCCCTGGGATCAAGTTTGCACGTCACAACAGATGTCGTAGCATGTACCACACCCTTGGGATCTAGTTCGTACATCACAACAGATGTTGTAGCAGGTACCACACCCCTGGGATCAAGTTTGCTCGTCACAGCAGATGTCATAGCAGGTACCAAGCCCCTTGGATCCCTTTCTCACATCACAGTCCCTATGGCCTCTGGATCCACTAATCAGGTTTCAGGTAAGAATTAATGGTGTTTTGCAGTAACATATTTTTCATTAAGTGATAAGAACTCTCCATAAATTTTTTTCTGAAGACCAAAATTTTTGTTCAGAAAACTTTTTTTTTTGGTAGCATGAAGTCTGTACATGTAATTTTTAAATGATTTTTTGGCAGATCGCATTTTTTGTTAATCCCAGATAATTCGAGAGAAAGATATAAGTAGCTATAGTAACTTAGGCAGAGCTATGATTTTTCATTTGCATACAATGTTACCTATGTTATCATGTGAGACTGTCTACGATAAAATTGAGCTCAATGCAGCACACGTGAATGTTGGGGAATAATAATCAATTGAATCCAATAAGCCTACCAAGGGGGGATTTGATTAGGTCATATATTGTGAACGGCTAAGGCAATCAAACTCGATGCTGATAAAATGTGTTAGTTCAAAAACAGTTTATTTTTATGGAGGCCGCGTTGTGCCCTATTTTCCTGTAAATGGTTTCATATAGAAAAAAGTTTGTCCCAACTGTCCCCAAACTAAGTGCTGTCTAATGAACAATAGAACTTCAAATCTATGGACTGACTATAAACAAAAAAAAACAGGAAGAAAGATTCATTCATTTGTCTTATAACTGATATTTCAGGGTTCAAACTTTTCAAGTTACACCTCCATTTCAGTTTGACTCGTGCCATTCTACTAAAATATCTTTCAATATTTGTGGTAGTAATATTTTTATTTATATTTTTTTTTTTGGGTGGGGGGGGGTTTCACTTTACATGCCTAATTTGTATTTGTGATGTTACATACCTGTATTGTTTATCTTTCTAGGTACCACACCCACTGGATCACCTCCAGTCAGAGTCACTGCACAACGTGGATTATTGATTCCTGGTGCAGTCACCACATGTACTGAGTTGCGGTTACCATGCCGGTTCCATGGTCTCCCTCAGTTGCAAATTCGAATACTGTATCACTCACCAAAGTTACACCTCCTGTTGCTTCCTCAAATTTACGTTCACCATTCACCAATCTATTAAATTTACCTGTGGTAAGGGATATTACTACAATATCATCAAAGACGGGTTCAGCACGTGTTCTCACTAGCAATGAGTGTTGGTCACTTTATAAAGTGAAGTAAGAGAAAAAGAAGTGTGAAGCTGAGGAGAAGGAAAAGCGAAAACAGGAAAGAGAAAGGGAAAAAAGGGAAAAAGAAATAGAACAAAGAATTCGACGAACTGAGGAGAAGGAAAAGAAGCGAAAGCCGGCAGAGGAGGAGAAATAAAAGAAGCGTAAGCAGGCAGAGGAGGAGAAAACTAAGAAAAGTTTACAACACAAAGCTGTGACAGGCATGAAACGCTCTCGAGAGGTCACTACTGAAACTTCAACAAATGAAGGACATTTGAATTTAGTTGAAGGTGGGAGCAAGATTACAAGTAGACATACTCTGCACAAGAGATCAAAAGTTACAATGGACAGTAGCATATTCACAGATTTATGTTGTGTCTGCTTCAGTTCTTTTGAAAAGGATGAAGGAACGGGCAGAGAATGGTTTCAGTGCATCTGTTCAAGGTGGATTCATCAAGACTGTGTTGTACCAAACCCCAATGGTGAAAATAAACTTTTGTCCCATGTGTTGAACTCTAAACTTTGATTCGTAGCATTTGATCTTTTCATTTTTTTTGTAAGTCATGATTTTTTTTTCTTGTTGGCATTCCAATGAAAATGAAGTAAACTCCAATGGCAGTAGCACATTGTGGTAATGCTGGTCATAAGGGGGGTTTTTTTGTTTTTTTTGTTTTGTTTTTTTGTTTTTGTTTTTCAGATTGAGAAGGGGGGGGGGGGTGGGTGCTTTGCCTTCTTCTTTGTTCTTTTTTACAAGTAAAATACTCCAATAAACAATATTTCTATACAGTCCCCTAAAGTTCATATACTGCCCCCCCCCCCCCAATCAGAAACAATTGAATAGTAAATGGGCAATTTAGTTGAAGCTAAGTATGGTCATAGGTTGAACAGAAAAACTTTTTTTTTTGCCTTAAGTACGAAGTGACATAAGAATTCTATGGAATAAATTTGGTAAAGGATAGTCGTGTGTGAAAAATTCAATGGTGATATGTATGTATATAAATAGTGTAGCGATGGGAGTGAGTTGGGGTTGAATGTTTGTAACCGCGATGCATTGGACACTACGACGGGCCGATATTTGGTGGTCCTGGGCAATAATCGAGGCCTGACTGCTTCTGCACTGCCTCTGCACAGCGACCTGCAAATTGTGTTTTAAAAATATGAGTATTGCAAGGCGATAGAATATGAAATAATAACCTCATGATTGGTCGAAACAATAAATTTTTAAATCGTTCAGCTAATGAGTTATGGTTCGTGGGGCAAACTTGGTCCGATAAATGAAGTCTTACCAGGGTTGATACAGGATTTTTTGCTAGGGGGGGGGGGGGGGGGGGAAGTCAAATAGCGACCTTATAGTTGTATTTTTTTTGTCCTTGCAATACTAATAAGGTAAGGAAATTAAACTTATTTATGTATTGATCAATTGATTACCTCTAATAAACAGCTTTGTTCATTTTGAAAGCTGAATAGCTCTGACATTAATTAAGCACAGACTCCTGATAGGTTATCCTTCTAGTTTGAATGGAGTAGGTGTATCATTTTATGGATCACCAGTTCCAGTTTGAAAGTTGCTTTTAGCATTGGTCATTGTGAAGCAGCTGCCTGGTTGGTAAGGGTATATTTGTTGCTTTGGCAGACTGTAGAAGTTGCTGAGTAGTAGCTAATGGATATCAGAAAGTATTTTAGGAAAATGAGACCTTGTGGCTCCAAAGGAAGTGAATCCGAACCAAAAAAAGCAAATGTGATAGCTATGAATTGGTGGAACACAAGGAACAGATTCGAGCAGTGCAGCAGCAGAGAGAGTGAGGAGGTGAGGGAGGAAGTGAGGAAGAGAGAAGAGGTGAGGAAAGAAGTGCAGCAGAGAGAAGAAGGGCCGCAGAGGGAAGAAGGGCAGCAGAGGGAAGAAGGGCAGCAGAGGGAAGAAGGGCAGCAGAGGGAAGAAGTGTAGCAGAGGAAAGAAGTACAGCAGAGGGAAGAAGTACAGCAGAGGGAAGAAGTGCAGCAGAGAGAAGAAGTGCAGCAGAGGGAAGAAGTGCAGCAGAGGGAAGAAGTGCAGCAGAGGGAAGAAGTGCTGCAGAGGAGGGAAGAAGTGCAGCAGAGGGAAGAAGTGCAGCAGAGGGAAGAAGTGCAGCAGAGGGAAGGAGTGCAGCAGAGGGAAGAAGTGCAGCAGAGGGAAGAAGCACAACAAGGAGAACAGTCCACAAGCCGTAATATAAAGATGAACATTGGCGGAGGCAATCCCAAACTAAGCTCCAACCTAAAGCATTCAAAGGCTAGCCTGAAGAAATTGTACAAATCTAGGCTTACCTACAAGAAAAGTTGGGAGGAAAAGTATTTTTTGTATGTTTTAATAAGTATTATGTGAAAATCATGGGGGGGGGGGGGGGGGGGGGGGGGAAATTCCAGGGTTTCCCCCCGCTGTATCAAACCCAGCTTACGCTATATAGTCACGTAGACTGAATTCAAGATATTAGCTAATACAATACAATATGTCACATGTCCAAAGATACGATAACTTGTTCATTCCTTAAAATACAGGTAGTGAGGCATTGACATGTTATAACATGATTAGTTCAGGACTCTATACAAGAGGAAGTTGTCGATGTAGCTAAAGCTAGAGGTTTATGTGTACTCTCTGGTACTTACTGACTTGTAAACTATATCTAACTTGATCAGCTATCGTCACTATTTTATAGTAAAGACCTGCAGACTACTTTCATAACAAGACTGAAAACCACACCCTCCAACAGTAGAAAACCACACCCTCCAACAGTAGAAAACCACACCCTCCAACAGTAGCTATTAATTTCCGGCTGAATGAAAAAATAATCACAATACATCACTGGTACAAATTTGTGTTTGTGAGTTTGTGAGTGTGTGAGTGTGTGTGTGTGTGTGTGAGTGTGTGTTTGTGTGAGTGTGTGAGTGTGTGTGTGTGTGTGTGTGTGTGTGTGTGTGTGTGTGTGGTTTGGCTGATCCACAGTCATGATTGTCCCAAGTATTATTCACTTTTTCATAATCAGGGGCAGAAATGTTTACAATAAGTATTAAATCCACCCCTTTTTTTAAACAAATATATTAATTATCAGAAGAGCTATCAACAAGACTTATATAAAATACAAGTTGTTTAGTTTTAATTCAATCTAACAGTATTCAATTGCAGCAAAACAAAATGGAATGTGGAGTAGCTAACATGCATGTGAAGTGTATACATAAAATGGAATGTGGAGTAGCTAACATGCATGTGAAGTGTACATAAATGGAAGTGTTTAAAACTAAAAGCATTGTACTCTGTCGTTTTCCGAGTCAGTGACATACAAGAATCCATTCTTGTTGGCACAAATGCTGGTTGGTTTAAGAAACTGGCCTTTCCCCATACCACAGTGACCAAATGATGTCACGTACTTTCCCTCAGTGGTGAACACCAGCACCGAATGTCTGTACTCATCGCAGACATACACATACTGACCAGAGACACAAATGCCCATTGGAGTGTCAATTACTGCTGGGTCATCCATGCCTATGGATCGTATGAAGCTACCATGTTTATTAAAAACATGTATGCAAGAATTGTTGCGATCTGCACAATAGAGGTGTCCCTGACTGTCGGATGTAATAGCCCAAAAGCACGCCTTGTCTCCGTGATGCTGTATGGAACGAATGTACTTCAAATGCCCGTTGTAGACGTGAATAGTCCCTCGGTTGCCTCCCTGAGTGATTAGTACTTCTTTTCCAATGATAGCCAAACCACGTGGCCAATTCTTATGCTTAATTTCTTGTAATCTGACATTTTCACCATCCGGGTCGCACCTCAAAATTATGTTGTTATTTTCGCTTCCACAGAATATGTTATTTTCCTCGTCAATTTCAATTTTGTGTAGGCCTCTTAGCGTATTCTGTTCCAAGATTGTTTCGTAATTCCCGCCCTTTTTTAACTTGACTATATTGCCAGCAGATGTTGCAACTATGACTTTTCCTTCGGAAGTTAATGCCACTCCCTTTGGAACTGGTATATTTCTCCAAATCTTGACAGGGTAGCCAAGCTGATAGGGAGAGATGGAGACAAATATGCGAAATGGACTGCCTTCCACTTGTTGATCATCAACTGACACAACCAGCTTGTGGCGTCCTCGGACAGTGGGTTTGAACTGAATAGAATAAACATCAGCTGCAATTTCATTCACTACACATTCTGTGGTCTCACCACTGTGAAGAGATTTTAAGGAACTGGTGACTTTGTGAATGCTAGTTTCTGGATTTGAATTCAAATCTGCTCCAATAGTAAGGGTAACTGTAGACTCCTTACCAACTTCAGGATTCAAATCTGAAATCCCTGCCAAAGTAGTCAGAGCAGGCAAAGTTTCTTCAGGACTTGGAGCTGGTTTTCTTGAGCATAAAACTGAATCAAATTCTTTGGAAGTTTCCTGTTGAGCTCTATAATCTTGAATGTTCGGTTGAGGACTCAACTCTTGAATAAAATCTGCATTTATAGGAGTGGAAAGTGACAAAATAGATTCCAATTCAGTGGAACTGGAATGAGAACTCATTTTTTCGACACCTGTGAAATCTTCTTTACTTGATTCAGGCATTTTTATAGTTGACAATTTTCCATTGGACTCGATGCGACTGGAATCTAAATTCAAATCAGCTCCCTGATGATCTTCAAGGCTGGTTTCAACTAAGTCTTCAGTGGGCAAAGTAGGTTTGGAATCTTGTATGCTAGGATTTACATCTACTTTATCAGTTGCTGAGCAAACATCTTCAAAACTAGTCTCAAGTGTTTTTAGGGTTGACAAATTGGGGATGGCTATAATAGGGCTGGTCAGCTCCTCAGCAGCGGGTGGGCTCCTGTAATTATTAACTGCAGCTCCATTCACTCTGGACATAACAGGCGTAGACACTACTGCACTAGAATATCCATTAATTTTTACAGAACTTTGGCAATATTTTGTTTTTGCTTTCAATTCTGTGTTTTGGTGAATATTTTGAGGTGGCTTTTTGGAATCACTGGATTTAATTTTCTCATTTGCTGTATCATCAATTGTATAGTCTTCTTTTTTAATTATAATAAATCCATTAGACTCATTGTGAATTGATTCCACATCACTTTGGTTCATAATACTCATAGATGATTCCATGACATTAGCTTGTGTAAGGCAGAGCTGCTGTATGTCTTCATAGCATGTCACTTGTACCTCAATGGCTGCAGATTCCACTGGTTTTAAGGCCATCTCAGAATTCCCATGCTCTGTGGTTTCTTGCTTGATCCTTCTGGATAACTCAGGGAGCATGCTCATGACCTCATCATCCGTTCCGTTGCTGACACACAACTGAGTGTAGTCCACTACGTCCTCGATATCTGCACACGCAATAGATAAATCTTTCTCCTGCAAGGACAACTTTTTCATTTTCTGTTGTGCTATCGTGTCTGCCTCGTCCAACAATTCTTCCTCACGACTGTCCAAAATGTCTCGAAGTTCTTTGAACGATGCTCTGATGATGAAGGCAGCAGCTTCTCTCCGCATGCTCAATTCTTTCTTTGTATTGGATATGTCTGCCATAGTATCATGAACAGTTACAGTCAGCTTTTGCAAAGGAACCACGTTTTCCAGTAGAGATCGTCTTGCATCTTTGGCGGCCTTCTTGATAAACTCAAAATTATGATTCCTGTGATCTTTAACGGTGCAATCACGGCAGATAGGTTTTTCACAGTCAAAGCAGAAAATTGCTAAGGGCTCCTCATGGTCATTGCATATTTCTGTAGCTGGAGGCTTATTCAAGAAAATTGAGTTGGCAAGTTCAGTTTTCAAACTTGCCAAAGATACAACTATATGGTCAGCATATGTCTTCAATCTCTGGTGTTGAATGATGCAATCCTTGCAGATGTACATGCCACACTGCCTACAAAACGACTCAGTGTTAATTTTTGATTCATTGCACAACTCACATCTGGCTTCCCTCTTCACACAATCAGCTTGTTCCATGGTAAATAATTGCACTGACTGTATTGTTATGAGATTCCCTTGATTAATTGCAAATCCAGTTTTCCCTATTGATCGCCGGCGACTTAGTTCTCCTCGTTCTCGCCCCTCTCCAGAGCAGCTCACAACCAAGCGGGCGGAAACAACGGTTGAGCGCCACATTTCGTGGGCGGGGTAAGAACGACCGCGCGCGGTCAACACGCTAAAAACCACAGAAAATTTACTTTTGTTTTGTTTTTAAAGAAAACTGTTAAGTTCAGCAGTGAAATAAAAAAACTAACTGAAAAATACTTGGAAGAATGACAATTAATGATCAAAAGCTAGCTAACTAGCTACTTATAAAACCTTGGTAGTGCATGTAAGCCACAGGTGTGTTTTATTGTTCAATCATTGCAGCCAGGAGTTCAGGGGAGAACTTTCCTAGCATTGCAGTCCATGAGCTATGCTACAGTAATATCCCGCAGAAATACTGACAATGACTCTGTCAACCTTATGTTCTCATGACTCCAAATTAGCATTCTCTTCTTTCTTCCCATAAAGACTACTTTCCATTGCATAAAATTACTACAGAATACCATGCCAGACTACAAGAAAGTAAATACTCTCCCAATTATCACGGGATATCTTGCAGCAGTGATTTCCCAATGGCTCACTGACCACTACATCCTTGGTGTGGTATTGTGGCTGAAAACTTATCTCCCAGAGCCTCACTTAGGTCCTAATTCTTAACCAGAGTAGCCATAGTAAATTCATGTTAGAAGCTCAGTAATGGTAAGGGCAGACACCTAATATGCACAAAATACAGCCCGGCTGTCTGTATTCAGTCTTTGTTAAACCCTTCCCCCTCCCCCCCATCCTTTCTTTCTTTCTCATATCTTGTTGGCAGTTTTGAGGCAGATAGATCCTTTTCTAGGTTCTATATTTATTAGGAGCTGCGCGTAGTCGTTAACTACTGTTTTTATGGTCCCTCAGGCCCTAAGTGTAGAGCCCTTGCTGCGCTCATGACACTACAGGCCTTCAAGAACCTTAAATACAGTAGTTCCCTCTGAAGCAGCGCAACTATTATATAGCGTTCGTTATCGACATAGCTACGGCTCCTCGGTATTGTTTGGACTAATCCGTCTAGTACGTGGAGGTAGATATGGGATTTACACAACAGGAGGCTGAAGGCCTATCGTATCGACTGAACACGAAGTGGTGCAACACCGACTTGCACAACGGTTCCAGGAAACGCTTGGAAACAAAAATTTTCGATTGGAGGGTTCACTTATTCACTCCTTTTTTTAAGTTCATTTCCCTCCCTTAAAATATTCACTTTGAGCGATCTGATTAGACAGTTTGAACGAATCAAGTGCAAGGACAGAATTTCTGTCCTGAAATAAGACACGTTCTCCAACTAGAAACTACTCGGTACGGTACATGCGTGCGCAACTAATTCACAGAGGTACCGACCCTGCTATTTCCCTACTATTTCCCCCACCCTGCTATTTCACCTATCCCAAGCTTTTTCATTTGAATGTGGCTACTTATCTCTCCTCCCCCCCCCCCCAAATGTTTTTTTTTGTGAATTGTAGATTGATTATAAATTGATCATGTTTCAGGTTTATTTGCATGTATATAGTGGAATGCTTTTTTTTTTATGTTAAACCAATAAAATATATATCTATTGTCCTATGCAGCAAAATTACACAGGGATTTTCTCTACTTCCATATTGAAAAGAAATCTAACACTTATATTTTGTTCTTATTATTTTTTTGTGTGATACATTGCTACGAATGTCTACTGCACAGAATGAAAGCAAACCCTGTAAATAATGTGTACTTTTTTTTACTGTGTGTATCGTCACATAGACGTATAGACTTCATACATTTCCAAGTGTAATGAACTGTGGAATTCCTGACCTGAACTCGCATTCCTCAGCAGTAACTCTGCAGGATGCTTGCGGGTGCCATTGACACTTGCTTGAATTCATCCTTCACATTCACACATTCATAAATCTAAGGTATGCGTGCATGATTGTGTGTTAGTTAGCTAGTGATACTCTCTTTTTTCTTCCTGATGATTATAATAATATTATTATATAGTCCATGCAAACCACGTTGCTATAAGAACTCATGTAGTTGACAGAGATGACTATTGTATAGCTAATAGCTAATTTCTATTGTGTGCTTTGCATAACGACAGATTTGTTAAGTGAGACAATCTGGCTCTAGGGCAATTTATTATGGAATTTGCTTGCTAAGCAGCATCTACACGGGACTTTTCTTTCTTGTTTGAGGATTCATACTCAATGCACATGGTTTCTTTCCCATGCATTTGTATGGATCCTGTGGAATAGCTTTTATGCTAAATCAAGTAGTCGCGTGACCTTGAAATAATGTTTCTAGGTCAGGTTAGTTGTCTTTGTTTTGAGTCATTTTTTGATACCCACTGAGGCTATTCTATTAGTACTGCTACAAATTGACTACAATAGCTTTTAAAAATGCAGTCAAGCCATAAATATTGCAATTCCATTTGGTGGTCTTTCATTGCAGTAATACTCTTGTGGTGGTACTGCCACATCATTGGGTGAGCATGACCAGGGCTTTCAAATGCTGCAAGAGGCATCCAAGTCATAAAGCACACCTATTTTCTCACTACTCCATCACAAAATGATAGAAGAAGAAAAATAAAGCTGTTGTTAGTTGCTTGTAATGATCTCATTTCCCTCAGCAAAATAATAAAAATAGTAACACCAATAATAATATTAAAGCTGACAACACTAATAACAACAACAACAACAACAATAAATAATAATAATAGTATAATAATAATAATGATAATAATATAATAATAATGATGATAATAATAATAATAATAATAATAATAATAATAATAATAATAATAATAATAGTAATAATTTGTTACTCTCTGACAGATCAACATTGTGAAGCAATAGAATTATGGCATATGTTATAGTGTTGAATAGGCTATATAATTTATGGGTTAGCCCACTCTGTCTCATTTAATCCACTTGTGGGGTCCCAAACTCTTAAGTTTTGTTGTTTCCCAAATATATCTCAAATGAACCTTAGCGAGCAATTAGCACGTGCCATTGCCTCTGGGTGGTGGGAGTGAAGAATGGAATGCATACTGATATGGGAATTTACCCGGGAACCTTGCGGCAGCCAGAGCAGTCAGTTATATAGTACAATAACCATTTATACTCTAAGTCACATACCACTGACTGTCAGTAGAGAAGATGTTTTCAATGACCTCTATAGCAGTGGTCTTTGCTTCGTCTTTCTGCGCCATATCTCAAGTTGTCCTTGGCGACCAATATGTTGAAAGTAAGCAATATTGTATTCTTTCTATGATTCAGTCATTCTCGGCAGAATAATTATAATAATAGCAAATTATCTCATTGTACTTTGCCATTTTCTGATGAGTATCACAGAATATTTCCACCATTGTTCTTAGGTGTTAGAGCTTATGTAAATGGAAGTCAACACTTCCTGACAATTTCCGAGGGACAAAATGCAACAGTGTCATGTACTGTGAACTATCATGAATTAAGTGCCAATCATCCGAGCTTTAGATTATTTTGGAGCATTCAATCGGCTGGAGGGCTGCAAGGTCACAGAGAGTTGGACATGTACAATCAGAATGTCTACAAAAATCGCAGAAACTTTCCCCATTTTATGCTGGAAGTGACATCTCACAAACATATTAGTATAACTTTGCTTGAAGTGCCCCATTATTTTAGGATGGTTGCGTTGCGCTGTGGAGTTGAGGTCGGTCATGAGTATAACAAATTTGATCGCAACATCATCGTGGTGCACATTCTTCCAGAAAAAAATCCAGCTGGTAAGTGTATTTCATAACTAATCTCAAAGACTCTAAATTATTGATAATAAAACTGGTAGTGGAGCTTTAGATATTAAGGTGTTTGTGACGTGTCATATAATATGCATTAGTTGTGTATTAGATTGCCATTTATGCAAGGTGGTGTGAAATGTTCAAGCACTTTTATCGCCTGAATTTGAATGTCATCATTTCAGAGACTACGACCGTTGTTAGCACAGCAGCAACCATTGACTTCACCAGACCTGTAAGCTCACCAAGCACCACTCCCTCCACCACAAGTACCGCAGATGGACTTCATACAGCCACTCCGTTTGATAGACTTCTGTGTTCAAGTGTTACCCAAACCCAAGCAACAACTGAAGAGAACATATCTGTAATTGCATCACGACGAACAGCGGAAGGAGTCAATAAAACCATGTTTGACGGCATTGTCGTTGGCATGGCTGCTATAATACTTGTTCTGTTGCTGTCTCTCATTATAACCATCGCTAAACTTCATGCAAAGAAGAACAATGGAAACCCCAACTTACTTCCTCTAGTGCTGGAGTCTGAAAGAGGCAGGAACCTGCTGCAATTGGGTCTTCGTCGCAGTTACTCAGAAAGCGATATTAGGAAATGTAGAGACCATACATTACAACCAGAGGGCGATTGAAAGTAAAATTCAAATCAAAGACACATTGTGATTGTTGTTGCATTCTGTCACTGTATATTTGTTGTGTTGTTACCAGTCTGTCTGTGATGAAATTCCTCAGTGAACATTTTTATTTCCCAATTCCTTTCTTATATTGCAATTTTCTGAGTCACTTTATGTTTATCGTTGTGTTTTCATCAGTCCGTCAATGCTGTATTTCCTCATTTAGGGTTCCTATAATTCAACCCTATCTCTTGCAATGTATTTCTATTTTACATTCCATTTTCTACATCCAATCTTGCAATGTATTACAGTATACTAGCTGCGTTTCCTCCATAGATGGTTAATTAGGCTTTGCTAATCACATTCCACATGAATGACGTTTATGTGAGAGAAAATATTTGGCAAGCCAAAACATTATTTTGAGCTGTTATTTGGGGACTTGGTTGCTCTGTGAAATGGGGCAAGTATCATGATTATATTCATAGTTAAAATACATTTCCCCCCCCACTAACTGGCCTTTATTGATATTATAATATTTGTACTGATTCTACAACATCATTCAATGTGAGCCAAAAATGTAGGTGACGACAATATAGTGTGTGGTGTGTACTTGCATTTGTGTGAGTGTGTGTGCTGTTTGGTATTACCATCAAACAAGCTGAAAAAAATTCTCTTTTACAATCCTAGTACTTCGATCATTCAGGATTGGCCGTCGTCAGCTGATGTGTGAGATAAAGTGATAAGGAAGGATAATGACAAAGGGTCGGAGAGAATACAAAAAGACGTTCATTGAGGCTTGTCATGGGAAATGATACGCAACAATCTAGAGGACATGATTAACACTGTGTGGTGATGGTGAAACAAGAATAATAATAGCAATAATAATAATAATAATAGCAATAACAGTAGTAAGAACAATTCAATCATTCATGGCTGAAATAATATCGCTTTTCTCTGTTTGATTGTTCTAAGATTAAATGGAAAAGTTTTGAGCAAAATAGTGAAATAGCGTCAGGATGATTTATATAGTAATTCTCAACTGAAATTATATATGACATGCGTATTATTGTGTAGGTGATATAGCATGAGGACGCTGGTGTGAGAGGTGATGAGAAGGTTTCAGTCACTGCTGAACATGCTTGGCAGCAACTTCACTCCATTATGAGAAGAGGTAAGAGTTGTACACAGAGCAGCATGGTGGAGGCTGCAGGCTGTCTATGTTGCAACCCTGCAGAATACATTAACTGATAGCATACCGACCAGTTCTCTTGCTGTTTATGTATGTTATGTTAAAAATCAACATGGAAAGTTTGACCTCAATTGACCCCTGAGGAGGACTTCGGCAAGAGGTCGAAATGTCAGGTTGAAGTTAAAATCAATCATTATAACAATAGTGTAGTTTTAGGCTCGCTCGCCATTTGTGCTCAAGCACATCACTAGTTTATTATAGTGTATATATGCTATTTTTTTTGTTATGATTTTAAGTTTTAAAATTATGTTTGTGTATGAAATTTTATAAACTTGTATACATAATACCCTCATCCATTTGAAACCACATAGTTAATTCTTTTTTTTTTTAAATCTTTGATGACCCTTCCATTTAAATGAGAAATTCAACCTAGCTCATATTAAACCTCAGCATGCATGCACGAGAGGGTTACAGTAGTCGTCCTGTCTGTTTGTCTGTCACACTCTGATTTTGGAGATGATTGACAATTAACCGTTGATTTAGGTATGAACTTACTCAGAACGAAGATTTAGGACTATTCATTGTGCTACTTTTAAAAATTTCGGGCTAATTGTTGAGAATACGTGAAGCTTTCAGCTCCATGTAGGTACCAGCTTTGTGGGTAACACTCCCTAGCATCACAATTATTAATAATTTCTTGCAGCCAGCAGTGTAGTTTGCTTTCGGCTAAGGGAAAATTAACGGAGTTGTATGAAGTGAAGTTTCACGATGTTGAAAGTATATACCAGTGAGTATTTCTGGCTAGTTTAGCTTCTTCTCTTATGAAGACAGCGTTTCCATGTACCATTTGTATTGCTCCAGCTATATTGATGCCAGATTAAAATAGCTAACAGATTGCTTGTTCTTTTCATTTGAGATTATATTGCAATAGCTAGGTGGTGTTTAGTAGCACTGAGGGTTCGCACCTTTGCTGTTTCATCTGTTGTTGTTTTTATCATTGTTATTATTTTATTCTTATATATTTTTTTTTCACAACCAACAAGTATACACACACATACACACACACACTCACACACACACACACACACACACACACACACACACACACCTTAAATTGTTGCAGAACAAGTATGAACATCCTTGGATGACTGGAAAGATCACACACACACACACACACACACACACACACACACACAAACACACATGCACTCACTCACTCACTGAGTGTGTTTTTATTTCAGTCATTGGCTGTAGATATTGTGGCTATTGATTGTGAGCTGGTGAGGAGAAGTTTGTCATCACAATGTGTAGTGAGGAGTGTTTGTATCCGTAACTAGAGTGTGTAGTAGTAATAGCAGTAGTAGTAATAGCAGTAGTAGTAATAGCAGTAGTAGTAATAGGAGTAGTAGTAATAGTAGGAGTAGTAATAGCAGTAGTAGTAATAGTAGTAGTAGTAATATCAGTAGTAGTAATAGTAGTAGTAATAGTAGTAGTAGTAATAGCAGTAGTAGTTTTAAACACTCTGTTGGTGAACTTTAAAAAAAAATCCAACAATAAAATGGCCTATAGCTAATTTACCACATTTAGACATTTTTAGTCACCAATCAGGAGCCTCATACCAGTTGATTTTTATTTTTAAGTGTATTTTTGATACCATTAGCTAGTGGAACTCATTGTCTTGACAACATCGCGAGCATTGCAACATTACCATACTTTATCCACACCATTTTAATAATATTCATTAGTAATGTCACCCACAAATCTGGATGTATCTATAATAGTATATCTGCTTCATAATTCTGGTACACTTTCAGTGCCCCACGGCCAGGCGTAGTTGCAGAACATGTGACACACACACATCTAACTGGTGTAGCAAATGTTCTCTCAGCTAACCAGTATTGTGCAGGGACAGATAACAGCATAATGTGATGGATATAATGTAATTTTTAAGTGACTGTGTGTGTAATTGTGTGTGTGTTTTACTGATGAAGGCCATATGAGTCTGAAAACATCTTTGTTATGAATTATAATATTACTATGAAAATTATTAAGAAATTTGTTAAAGTTTATTCTATGTGTTTATATCACTCACCATTGGGAAGTATGCTATGAGTGCATGTAGGTTCTTATAATCCCATGGAACACCAAATCTTAGATATTAAATCCAATGTTATTATTTTTTTCCTCTTGAACCCTTTTGAAATAATTAATATTAAGTTATGCGGTCTGGAGAAGCTCTTGAATTGAAGCCATAAGATATAGTATGCACTCTTCAGTAGTACTAACTAGTGTGTCTGACAAGAGATGGCTATTAGCAACATTCATAATCAACCCTAGTGTTTTGTGTGTGTGTGTGTGTGTGTGTGTGTGTGTGTGTGTGTGTGTGTGTAAGAGAGAGTCCTGGATTGAATAAGATATTTCATATGCTCTGAAATTCGTTTTATTATAGTTTTAGTGTACAATTTAAGTTTCAATTACATGTACTATCTAATGTTCATTGCAGGCAACAAAACCACTGAAACAGTGGTCAACTCTGCAGGTTCATTGTGTCTCTCTCTATTTCTCAACGTAAACTGAGTTAATGACTCATTTACACTTCTGTCTTCCTGCCCACTTTCCTGTTCAGCCTCTCTCCTTTGGTAACCAGCGGCCATGCCACTAACATGTAGAATGTCTTCTCTTCTTCTATAAGGTTACACATGTCAGTTTGTGTATGATCCTGTGCTTATGGAATGACACTGTCAGAGAGAACACGAGGGGAGGACATAATACACGTGTGTGTGGGTCTCATGACCTTTGCTATGTATTATGTATTATGTATGTTAGGTTAATAGAACATCAAAGTTGTATTTTTAGTTTGACAATTTTTTTATGAAAACGTTGTCCCAAACCGATGCAGTCTTCGCTATTATCTCTATTTGAAATGAATTCTCTCATATTATTTTGAGAACTTCTGGTAATGTGGGTGTGTGTTTAGCAATACAAGTGTAGTTGCTATGTCCTATCATGCCTGTGGTGGAAACCACCACATTAGTTGAATAGAGACATGTAGAACATGTACCGGTACATTGTCTATTCACTGAACAAAAGTATTACTTTCTAATTAATGAACGATCAAGTTACATTTTCCCAACTCTCATGTATTCACACACATCACTTACCTGTATATATATATCACTGTTTTCTTTAGTTCTTGAGTTCTGTCCTTGTGCTTAAAACTTGAAATTACTCTTTGAGCTAAAGTCTGACATCTAGCTACCGGGATATCTCTGAGTCGTATACTTAGCCCCGGGAAGAGGAAATCAAAAGCCTAGCCCTTAGCATAGACCCGCAAGAGCTAATCTGGACTTAACTCTGGTGGTAGCCTACTGAGTAGTTCCTAGCGCTCCCACAACATCTGGTGGCAGCGGTACTTCAGTATAGAGTTCGATCATTCTGCTGGAGTTAGAGACGAATCCTACGCCTACTCGCTTACTTAAAGTGCCAAGAAGCTGAGCTTTAGTGCCTACATTTGATTTACTCCCATTTATTTCCATTCAGCCTTCATTGCTGTGTTTCTTGCTCAGAAGCTTCAGCATTTTCAAAGAGTACTCAATCCATTCTTTTGTTTCTTCATTCCTTATAGACGACATCCCACTCCTGTTGGTCGAGAGTGTCTGCTGGGGTTCCGAGGATCCGTGGAGTCTACGGGCGGTACACACGGACAGGACATTTCTGAACGTCATTTATTGTATAGTTGATTGTTCTAGTTCGTGTACTTTGTTGTTGTTGTTGTGTATTTTAATTGTATCGTCTGTCATCTTTTGTAGTGCGAACGCTGTGTGTAACCTTACGCTGTTGTTACCTATTATTGACTGAATCTGTGTTCTTTAATTTTTGTATATTTCATTTTGTTTGAGATGAGTGATCTTGAAGACAACGCTGCGCACACGATGTGTACTCGCTCCAAGACGCGCACCACGGAGGAATCAGCGGCCAAATTAGGGAGCCCGAAGTCAGATGACGAGGGAGAATCCTCCTTGGACGGCAAATCCACTTCCACGAAGTCTGCTTCTCGTACACTGGAGGATGGTCTGGCAACGTCTGGGCGTTCTCCTGGCGAAGAGATATATATTGGCTCGACCCACTCGGCGGACGAGGAAAGTTGTGATAGTGAGGGTGAAGTTCCATCTGGGGCATCCCTGAAAGAGTTGATGGCTATTCTGGTCAGAGAGACTATTGCCGAAAAAAGGTCCAAGTCGAAAAGACAGAAGGCGGCTGAGAAGAAGGAGTCTACAGCAAGAGCAGTGAGGAGGGAAGAGAAGCTTGAGCGTGTTGCTAGATCCTTGGTTCCAATGCATCCTGGAGAGGACATCTTCTCGTTGCTCATGAGGTTTGAGTTGGTTTTAGTGTCCAGAGAGGTAGATAAATATAATTGGGTTAGGTTGTTGGAAAGTGTGTTGAAAGGGAGATTTGCTGACGTTTATTATTCTAATTTAGATTCTTGTGCTGGTGATTGGTCCTTGATGAAAATTTGTCTGTTAAATGCTGGTGGTTATAATATTCATGACTGTTTGGATGTGTTTCTTTCGAAGTATAGACCTGGTGGTTCCTTAAGTGCATCCCAATGGGCCAATATTATGTCACATAGGTTTTATGTTGTAAGCAAGTCGTTGCCATTTCTGAAATCATTTTCAGATGATGTCCATAAAGCTTTTGCTAGTGCTTATGCCAATGCTGGTGTCCTAGCGTCCTTGTCAAGAGATGGTAGAGCATTTGTTTATAAGTCGGAGCTGAGGTCAGTGCAGGATGTTCTTGCCAGCTGCTTGCAATACTCTGCTAAACCGGAGAATTATGAGAAGCCTCTCAGATCACCATCGTTGCGTCGGGAATTGAGCAGAAGGTATACTGACCACGATGATAAGCCGCATTGGTCAAAGCCTGCAGCTAAATCTGATAACTTTGAGTTTCCTACCGTTACTTGCTTCAAATGCCGACAGGAAGGTCATTATGCTGACCGATGCCCCGAGAGACGACATAACGACAAGTCTTTGCCGACTGCTGATAATCTAGCAACAGCTATTCCTATTTCCAAGCCTGAAATAGAGCGGGGTAAATCTGTCAATCTTGTCGATAGTTCTAAATTTACCGAGTGTGAGATCAAGTGTGAGAATGTGCCAGATTGTTTAAATATGTTTAAAGGCCAACCCAAGGAACTTGACTTTACTCTAAGTGGTAGTGTAAATGGGAAAGATGCCATGTTACAACTTGACTCTGGGGCAGATGTTTCAGTTGTGTCACCTGATTTCGTGTCTGAGGCTGACAAGATAGCCACCCATCGTAAATTGAGGGGTTTGGATAATGTTAACTCTGTAGTACCGACATATATGCTGTCTTTATGTGCTCCTGGAGTTAAAGGTCGTTGTTTATTCTCAGTACATCCTAAATTACCCTCTGGGTGTGTATTGTTGGGACGTGATTTGGGGGATGTGTTTGTTAAGCTTTTAAACAAGGCTAAGACGGACCCTAAGTCAGTAATGGTGATAACCAGAGCCCGTGAAAAAATGTCTGAGGAAGCAGAAAAGCTAGATTCCATTAAACATGCAGTAGAAGGTGCTGTCCCCGTGTCTCTCGATTCTATTGAAGAGAATATTCAAGACTGTTCAGATGGAGTGTCTGTTGATGTATCTAACTTACTTCCTAATCGGAATAGTGCTGACGAGGTTGAAGTGGTGACTGGCTTGAGTGATAACTCTGTATCAAATGATGTCTCTGTCAATGATGTTAGTCCTAGTGACATTTCTGTACCTGCTGAAAATTCTGTACCAGTCACCTCAGTTCCTGTAAATTCCTTGAAAGTTTGCATTCCTAATATTAAGTTCAATGGTGTTTCTAAAGATGAGTTTGTTAAGATGCAAAAAGATGACAGTTCTTTGAGTGACATGTGGAAATGGGCAAGTATGCGAGAAAAAGATGTTTTGTTGTAGAAGATGTTTTGATGTGTTTGACCTGCACACATGGTAGAACTTCTCATGCTGTACTGGTTCCTGAGCCTCTCAGGAAAGCAGTTCTTGTGTTAGCACATGAGGGTTCTGGCCACTTTGGCATTGGTGCAACAAGAGCATTAATAAACTCCAATTTTACTTGGCCAGGGTTGAATAAAGACGTGAAGTCGCATGTTAGATCCTGTGCAAAATGTCAATGTTTCAACAAGTCAGGTCCACCCAAAGCCCCACTTTGTCCACCAGAGGCCATTGTTAATCGTTTTGATAAGATCGCTGTTGATATTGTTGGTCCTCTTACCAAATCAAGAAGTGGTTTTAGGTTTCTCCTTACAGCGATGGACCTGGCCACAGGGTTTCCATTTGCTTACCCAATGCGTGGCTATACGGCGGAAGAAACAGCTAGAAACTTGCTATCTATATTTTCGGTCATTGGTTCCCCTGCTGCTGTACTCTCTGACCAAGGAAGTAATTTTATGTCTAAGGTTTTAGAGTCTGTGTATAGTAAATTTGCTGTTGCTAGAGTTAGAACCAGTCCGTATCATCCAGAGTCCAATGGAAAACTTGAAAGGTTTCATGCCTCACTCAAAGCAGTGTTAAGAAAATGTATTACCGAGAAGAAAGATTGGCCCTTAGTTCTTGATCTTGTATTGTATTTCTTGCGTAACCTGCCTCACTCGAGGCATGGTCACACACCCTATGAGTTGACTTTCTTGAAACCCACACCCCACATTTTGTCAACTCTGAAGTCAAATTGGTCTATATCAGATGGTTGTTCTCTTAACGTTCCTAGTTTTATTTCTGATTTGGATTCCCACATGTCTTTGGTTTTACAATCTCTCAAAGATAGGCTTAAAGATGATATAGTTGCTAAGCGCGCTGTGAAAGATAGTCGCTCTTTACGTGCCCTGCATGTCGGTCAGTGTGTCATGATGAGAGTGCCAGGCTTGAATGCCTGCCTTGAGGCATCATGGGAAGGCCCATTTGTAGTTTTGGAAAAGATATCTGATGTGAATTATAAGATAGCTCACACAGGTAGGAAGTCAAAGAGCAAGATTGTCCATATTAATATGCTGAAGGTGGTAAATAATGATTTTAACGTATTGTCTGTGGTTGCTGTTTGTGATGATGAGGACGAGTGTGGTTTCGACAATGTTATTGGTCAGTGTGTTCCTGTTCTATCTGAGGAGTGTCAAAGTTCTCTTAAAGTAGTGCTAGCTAAGCATGGGGGTGTGTTCACTAACAAACCCGGCAAAACTGATTCAGTGGCTCATGGCATACAGGTTACTTGTGATATGCCAGTGTGGTCACCATCTTATACCATCCCTGCTCATTTAGAGGACGGCTTTAGGAAGAGTTTGGATGAGTTACTTGACCTGGATATCATTGAGCCATCTATGTCTAAATGGTCGAGCCCACCTATTCCAATTTTGAAGAAGGATGGTGATGTAAGGATTGTTGTTGACTACCGCAAACTTAATCAAGTGACAGTGCCAGAACCTTTCCATATGCCCACTGTGGACGAGATCATTTCGCGGTTGGGTAATGCTTTATTTCTTTCAAAATTAGATTTATTGAAAGGTTTTCATCAGGTCCCTATGGAGCTTGCGTCTAGACAGTTTACGTCATTTTCGTGCAAATTTGGCAAATTCCAATATAAAATGATGCCGTTTGGGTTAAGAAATGCCCCGGCTACTTTTCAGTTGCTTATGCAAAGGGTTTTAAGAGGTTTAGAAGATTTTTCAGCCCCATATATAGATGATGTCATCATTTATTCTGTTACTTGGAGTGATCACTTGACACACATTGACTCTGTGCTGTCACGGCTATCTTGTCATGGTCTGTCTGTGAAGTCATCAAAATGTTGTTGGGGTTTCCGTGAGTTTGAGTTCTTGGGTTTTGTTGTTGGTAAAGGCAGTCTTGGTGTGCCGGATGCTCGTGTTCAGCAGTTGAGGAAGTATGTCAAACCTCGGACGGTATCTCAACTTTGCTCATTCCTTGGACTAGCAAACTTCTATTCTCGATTCATACCTCGATTCGCAGATCACAGCTCCACACTGACAAGACATACGACTAAACAATCACCTAAACTTGTGCCTTGGACGACAGACATGACAGAATCATTTAATTTCATTGTGTCTGCAATTTGTAATGCATCAGTTTTAACAGTGCCTATTTTGTCTGATTCCTTCTGTGTGTATTGTGATGCCTCTGCGTGTGGAGTGGGTGGTGTGTTATGTGTCTGCAGGAATAATGAATGGGTGCCGACTGCATTTTACTCCAGACAGCTGAAGTCCAGGGAAACACGGTATTCTGCGACTGAAATTGAGGCTCTAGCCATGTTGACCGCTATAGAGCATTTTTCCTACTATCTACTGGGTACTGATTTCGTGGTCTACACTGATCATAAGGCTCTACTCCATCTGTTTCAATCATCGATCCTGAACAATCGCTTATGGAGATGGAGGATGAGACTGTCAAACTTCAACTTCTCTATTGTCCACGTCAAGGGAAGCCATAACGTCATAGCGGATGCTTTATCTCGGCAAGGCTGGCTTGATGCCGATGATTCTCCTGCCTCTCCATCCATACAACCTTCATCTCTAGGAGGGGGAGATGTGGTGGAAACCACCACATTAGTTGAATAGAGACATGTAGAACATGTACCGGTACATCGTCTATTCACTGAACAAAAGTATTACTTTCTAATTAATGAACGATCAAGTTACATTTTCCCAACTCTCATGTATTCACACACATCACTTACCTGTATATATATATATCACTGTTTTCTTTAGTTCTTGAGTTCTG
>WLWD01005371.1_pt1 | contig 25289 bp, 18 predicted proteins | sample 6712731 | NCBI WGS metagenome assembly WLWD01 (sample SAMN12718690, study PRJNA576275) | sponge metagenome | isolation source: marine sponge | host: Mycale hentscheli | place: New Zealand: South Island, Marlborough, Capsize Point | collected 2014-11-01 | reverse complement strand
ATATATCAGCTACAGTAGCTAACCAGATGTGGATACTCAATCAGAGATACAAGGTTGATTCCATAAATTCTCAGGCTTGGGTAGCCTTCTAGTGGATGAACTGACGAATTACAGCAAGGATGACTATATATATAGGGAATGGTATATAATAAAAGAGTGATTGTTCCTAGGGCTCAGCCATGTGAGCGGTGATGAGATCAATCAACACTACCATTGTGGACATTGGTAAGATCCTTTAACACAACCAACTGGATGATTACTAAAGTTAAAATAAAAGACAGTGTGACCTTATGATAGATTGTGGCAATTAAAAATTAAAATTTTTTTAATGAGAGTGAAAGCGAGAAGGCATGGATTTCCGAGAGTCCAACAAGGCTGAGGAGGACCCTCAGAAATCCATGCCTTCTTGATTTCACTCTCATGTATACACATGTTTGTGTATACATGAGATTTCTATTGTTGTTTTTTTTGTTTTGTTTTTACTTCCAGCATGCTGCTCAGCAAAATCACCTGGTTGAATCCCTTTCATCAAATATATTAATTAAATGAAACCGTGTCAAATTCCAACTTCTGAAAAACTACACACACACTATTAAGATACATGTAATATATAATATTAATGAATTTTTACTACGTTTTTTTTTCAATATGATAATACATTTTTTCTTGTTAAACACTGTCTTGTAAGAGCTTTTATCAGAACAGGTGTATAAGATGTTGAAATCTGTTTCTCCTACATATAAGATATAGAATTCCGTCACACTGGCAACAGGTTACTGGGTAGGCTCCAACTTGGAGGGAAAAAATGCTTCACTGGCAGCTCACATATATTAATCAGCACTTTCCTTTAATTAGCACTAGGACAGCACCCATATTAGCTGATCAGAATTTTATAGAAGATGTACAGTTTGCACATATTGAGTAATTCATTTAAAATGTTATGACAGCATTTTTTAATTGAGTTAATAATAACTTGATAGAGCAGCCGACCTTGCACATATTCAATGAAGTATATAAACAAGAGTATAGTGGTGGGTGATATGAGTAGTAAATATATGCAATACCACAGGGTCCCAAAGTTACTCATACTCGATCTGAGGGGGGATCGAATTTAAATGATACCAGTTAGTCTCTGCCCACTAAAATTTGGCATTAGTAACCCTAGGGTAGGAGGGGGGGTGGGGGAGTTCATAGTGGCAAATCTCTTTTGGAGAACTTTTGTATCACTAATAATTATAGAAAAGTGGTGGGGCTGGGGCCAGAAGTAGTTGCTCCCTTTCTTACCTTGACAAACTTATGTTGAAGTTATTCAAATTGAAGCTAAATTTTTTTATTTTCTATTTTCTATGCTATCATTCATACAATATGAAAAATTGAAGAGGAGATGGGCTGAACCCCCCTACTGTCAAAGTGGGGGATCACTTGCCTCCCTTCTCCTATCCCACTAAATGGACAGATTTTCTGAAAGAACGTTTAGCCATCTGTTTCAACATGCAGTATTGAGAAATACTCAGTATTACTTGATACCACAAACAAAAATGGAATGGAACATGGTGGTATGAAAATGAAACTTCTGGTATCGTCCACCACATCAAGAGTAATATGAAAGGTTCAAAAATGTTTGCTACAATAGCTATAACTATTATTCTATCTCTTGCTAGCAAGGTGCCTATCTAGATGCATTCATTGCAGATCAAAAATTACTACTCTAAGCTATAACCATTAGAATAACAACAGCACCTGTATGTTGAAAATAAGTTGGCCACCACATCCTTGAATAGGTTATTACATGTAAATTAGAGGTCACTGAATGGGTTTATACTGCTATTATAGTTCACCCACTCCAGCTGGTGCTTGCACAGAGCTAATGGTGCCACCTCCATCTGTGACAGGTTTGTGTGTTACCAGCTAAACTATCCCTAGTAACCACCGTGGTTCCTATAAATTACATTATAAAAAAGGTCAGAGCTTAGAACCAGACAGATCACACTTGATATCTAACACAATTAAAGTTTGGGTACAATAGCAGAATTTTTTAATGGAGTCAAATCAGTGATTGCAATAATGATTATGATGATGATATTGAAGAGGACCCCTAAACTTAGATCAATAACAATAATAATAAAAATAATAATAGTAATAATAATAATAATTAATAATAAATATTGTTATCTTATATCAAAAAAGATTTTTAATACACACTGATAGTAATGCTGGTTTGACAGTCCTACTGCTGTTCTCATCAGGTTACAAAAATTAGTGAATTTGAATGTTTTTTCCTTCAAATTCACAAATTTTTGTAACCTGATGAGGACAGCAGTAGTACTATTTAAACTTCCTACTATCATTGTGTATTAAAAGTTAATATAAGAGAACAATTTATTTATTCATTATGTGATGTCAACTAACAACTCCCTAAAAAAATAAAAAAAATAAAAAAATAAAAAAATTTCTTAAAGGTAACGAATTTGATACTCTTCATAATTAATCCTGTAAGAACCTTATTGGAATGATCAAGATGTTGCAAGATGATTCTCTTGCATTTAAAATATTGAATTCCTTCACATATCAATAGGTTACAGAGTAACTGACACAGAAGGCAGTCACCTTTATTGGTGAAGCTTTATGCGATGTATCGGAAAGATAAAGGAGGCAAACTTAGATTATGATAAAAATTCACAGGTAGAAAAGAAGCCCTGATATTTAGCTCATAGGGAAGAGTAATATGAGCTGCTACAGGTTCCCATTAAAATTGGCTTACAGTATAATTAAATAGCATACAACATTTGCAATATTATTAACACTTTTTCCAGCAGTGATTAAACTTCTTAGTTTGATAGCCTCTTAATTGCCATAAACTTTAGAAAGACACTAGCATCCAATTGATTGTTAGCCACCACATCCTACAGTATGCTATTATTATTTACACTGGAGGTCAGTAACCATGGTTTATACAATATGCACTACATCCTGCACAAAATATGTGCCACCTTCAAGCTGTGATGGGTTTGTGTGTTAGCAGCTAAACAGTCCCTGGTAACCATATTGGTTTCTAAAAATTTACATTTTTAAAGCAAGAGCTAAGTTAGCCCACACATCTAATCAATATGTAGACTTAATTGATACCTGAGCAGATTGTAAGTAAAAGCATAATAAAGAATCAAATGTGCAGAAGTTAAAATATTCCATGTGCAATGAACATTTCCATTTGTTCCAGAGAGAAGCTCCTACTTCAGCATCCTAAAAATAAGCAATTCTACCCCCCCCCCCCCCCCCCCCCCCCCCCCCCCCCCCCCCATGCAGCTGGAAATTATCAGCTCATGTGACTAAGATGTGACAATAGGGGGTGTTACACACAAAAGCTTACCACGTAGTAATCTGACTTAATTTTTTTTACTTGATGCCTCTTCTACTGTTTAGGAGGCCATCATTTTCAAGTGTCATTGTTGAGTGACTGACTACTGACTAACAGACAAGAGAGTTCTATAACCCTCTAGGCATGCATGCTAATAATAATAATAATAATAATAATAATAATAATAATAATAATAATATAATAATAATAATAATATAATAATAATAATAATAATAATAATAATAATAATCAGGACACACACAGTGGAGATAAATGCTAGATCAAGAAAATGAGAGTAAAGAGCTTATTCATGATCAAATTAAGCCAGTTTATGAAATAGAACAACATGAGGGGGTTGGGGTGTTATAATGATGATATTCAAAAAATGTAAGAAACAACTTTTAATGAATTAACTGACAATTGTTTGGTGGGGGAGGAGGGAGGGAGTGGGGACGATCCAGGGAATTCCAGGTTTCTCCCCCCACCCTGTTATATGTATCAGAAAAAAGCATACAGCCCAGTTTAATTATGGTTAATTGTAGCTGACACACTTTTATATTTACTATCCCAATGACATTGGCTCATTTAGAGATCAAAGGCCATTATGTGTGTATATACATGTAACATACATAATTATGTATTCAACCTGAACTTTCTCCTCCCACATAACAATCCATTTTTGTCACACATGATCAATAGCCTTTTGTGTCACCCCCTTTTGTCACCTTACATATGATCTCATACTTTTTGGTATGTTTTATCTACCACTGTAGATTCTCTCAATGCACTTGGGTTGGTCATAGTCACCTTTTCGTTTTAGTAGGCCATAGCTGGGCCCCATTGTGTTGTACCTGCAATGTTTCACTGAATCAAGCCTACGCATTATATAGATTTAAAAACCCTAACAAAGTGAGAAGGACCACTGGAGGATCTGTAGCTCTCCCCAATTATAAATATATATATATATATATATATATATATATATATATATATATAGTACTTATTACATGAGTCAGAGTGTGATATGGAGTCAGAGTGTGATATGGCGGCAAATAATTCATTTTCATGAGCCAAAGGTGAGTGAAAATAAAGCCTGAGAGTGAAATATCTAGCCATATCACTCTGATGAGTGTAATAAGTGGTTTATTCCACACTAAATATCTTCACAGAAGTAGTTTGTTGGAGACTCTTGGTGTAAAATTGGTTGTAAAACTCACTAGGAGGAGAGGGGCCCCCCCCCCCCCCCCCCCCCCCACTGGCAGCTCACATCTATTAAGGGTGCTCGCACATAGCAACGCGCGTGCACTTTTTTCCGTGAATTTAACCACAGAAATGTGGCATCCTGTTTCGTGGAATAGTCCCTCGCGAATGCTGATTTAGCGAGGCCGAGTTCCCGCGGTCAGGATATCTCTAGGCTATTCCCGCGCGATGGTAAACCCCCACTACTCCACGTGTGGTTTGCCTGGGTTTACTGTACTCACTGTGGTTTGCTGTCACTGGGGACTGTCTGTTGTTGTTACTCAACCATGCCTAAGAGGCTGTCTAACAGAAGGAAACTGCAACTGGCTGAAGCCACTGAAATGAAAAGGAAGAAACTTCTGCATACCTCAAGCACAGGTATACACAACTACTGCTTTATTTATTTTTTATCTCAGCAACACATACAACAAAATATTGTAAATAAAAATAATTTCATACTTGCATAACAAATTATACTTTGTGATAATACACCAAATAATCTAATTCCAGTAGTAGAGTCTCATGAACTTGACCCTGTCACACCACGGGCGAATGCTGAAGGTGGTACTACATCACTGAGCACACTCACAGCTTCGGACTTGCCCCAGCTTGTTGGAAGTGATGTTGGAAGTTCTACCTCTGTCGTTGAGGGGTCCAGGTCGGTGTCTACTTTGGCAATTCCTGCGATTGTGGACCTGAGCAGTTCAACACGTAAGTCAGCAACAAATACACACACACACACACACACACACACACACACACACACACACACACACACACACACACAATGAACTGGTGAGTACCAGTATATTATTCTGAGAATTTTTTTTATTGGTACATTGACTTTGGGTTAGTGTGCAGTATAGAAAAATGTAATTTTAAAAATTTTTTTAAAATTGAGAATTCAACTACCAGTGGAATTATAAATGCATGACCAATAAACAAAGATTACTTCACTATCAAAGTACATGTATGAACAATAATGTAGTATTTGAGGCTAGCAGGCAGGCAACACACACACACACACATACACATTCACATTCAACTGGTGAGTGCCAGTACATCATTCTTGGAAAATTTATTATTATTATTATTGGGTAGGTATGCAGCAAAAAATAAATAAATTAATCACTTGATTTTAAAAAAACATATAAAAAAATAATAATAAATAAAAAAATAATAATACTAAATAAAAAAATTAAATTAAATTAAAAAAAAAATAAATAAATAAATAAATAATAATAAATAAATAAAATAAGCAAATAAGAAAAATAAAATTGGAACTAATGGATACATTTATTATCAAAACAATAATAAAATGTATTATTGTGGGCTAGCTGGTAGATCTATTGAGAAAAGTTATTTGCCTGGACACAAACTCAGACAGTGATATAGTGATTACATTTGGACATCCTTTTGAGAAAATTTGTTATCAGTGGATCAACAAAAAAAAACTTTGGGTTAGTGGTAGGATATGACTCACAACTGACAAACAGCTGGCAGTTCATCTACATGTTATGCAAGATTTAGATCAATTATTATGAGGAAACTAAACATTTACTTGGAATAGGCTTACCTACCCCTTCAAACTTCAATTTACTATCAATACTATAAGAGTAAAATAAATGCCTGATGATTGAACTATTAGTATCAAAAAAAAATTATTACACAGTTGTGTATAAAAAAAATGGGGGGGGGAGGGTTGGAATGTGCATTCAAGGATTAACTTTTTTCTTTTTTACTTACACAGATGAGGAACCTCTCTTGATGGATGATCAGAATGGACAAAGAGAGGTACTGATGGAGGCAGTAGTGGAGGGGGAGAGGGAGACTGAAGTTGCCGAGTCGGAAGGGCTTGCTGAGGTGGATGGGCTAGCTGAGGTGGAAGGGTTTGCTGAGGCAGGGTTTGCTGAGGCGGAGGGGCTTGCTGAGGTGGAAAGGCTTGCTGAGGAGGGGCTTGCTGAGGTGGAAAGGCTTGCTGAGGAGGGGTTTGCTGAGGTGGAGGGGATAGTGGAAGCCGAGCTGGAAGACAATCGGAACTGTCTTTTAGAGGACATCATTGATCAGCTGTCAAGTGTAGCCAGCCAACTGAGGTTCTCTCATGACAGTCAGACACTGTTTTCATTGGTGTCGTCTGGTACTATAGGGTTGGAACATTCTCATGGGCTGAAGATTCATAACTTTTCTGGTAGCTGGAGTCAGTACTATCCAGTCTTGTCATTTATGATGAACGGCCAGCTCCATGCTGAGTATTGCAAGCTAAGTGGTATGCTAGGATTGCCTGCATGTTCACATACCCAGTGGCAGAGAATCCTAGAAAAGCTAGAGAAGCATGTGACAGAGCTTGCAGAATGGTCTTGTGCTCAGGTCAGAGAGGATGTTGTTCGACGTGGGGATGGGAAGCACTGGTCAGCATCATTTGATGGTTTTTATCTCACAAGAGGCCATTACTCTAATAACTCCTCCGCTACCATCCATGATTTCACCACTGGCAAAATCGCTTATTTTGCACATCGGACTAAACGTGGAAAAGGTCACAATTGGCACGGAACTTCAGCTGGGGCCGAGACGGATATGTTCGACGAACTCCTTGGTCGAGTGCGGCACGATGGCCTTGTGCTGGAGGAAGTGGTTGCAGATAAGGACACGTCCGTTAATTCAACCTTTTGTCGGCACCTTCCGGAAGGAACTGTGACGTACTGTTCCAATCACTCGGCAAAGGCCCTACACAAGCATTTGGAGAACATAAAGAAAAACCCATGCAATGTAAGTATGCTGGTATGTAATGTATAGTATAAATATGTGATAAAAAAAAATATACATTAGTGCAAGGCTACTCACTTCAAATGCAAAAGAATGCCAGAGAGTCTTCTATCTCACTGTAAAACGTCTTTGGGTGCGCTGATTTCTTCGGATGCAGTGAACAATGCTGAAGATCCTTTGCAAGCCTTTTCCGAAGGCATCAAGAACTTCTACAACCACTATTGTAAAGACGATCACAGTTCAAAATGGTGCCACCATGACAAGGTCAATATAATATATATGCAAACTTTATGAAATTATGGGGAAATAATTGTAATGGGCATTAAATAGAAAAGTTGTTATCAAACTGTCTTATTTACCTATATTCTAACAATGAAATGAGAAGATTACAGTGTGTGTAACACTGATATTATTATTGTTATTATAGTATTATTATATTATTATAATTATTATTATTAGTTTTATTACTGTTCTGTCATTGTCATAGACTAACCCAGATGGTACTGCTTACAGTACACAACACAAATTCACCTGTAAAGCCCAAGTGGAAGGTTTTCACGCTATGCTCAACAGCATGTCGTCACGGCCACAAGACTATATTTCGGATCGCGGCAGACTGACCACCAACACTGTGGAAGGGTTTCATGGTTTGGCGCTGATGTACAGGGACAAACGGACAGACCTCCATCACCTGCATTACACATGCAAGACTAACATGGCCATATGTCATAAAGTATACACAAAAAAACTATATAGAAAATGCATTTATGCTATTACTGCATTTACAGAACCTTGGACCAATCTGGAAGATTTTTTGCCTCATCAGCATGGGGGTGGAAGTTCCTGCAACCGCAGTTGTGTCGGTGTTGAATGAGCAGGACAAGTGGGAGAAGGACAAGGTGAACCGGTCGAGTGATAAAAGTCGCTATAAGAGGTAATAATTTTCACATATTTAGTTCATCCTAATTTTGGCTACTTTGCTTACAATTGTAGAAATAGCCAGAAGAAGACAAAGAAAGCCCGCTATGAGCGGGAAAAGGAGATGATGGCAACGTTGCGGGAAGTCAGTCACGTGGGAGAGTACGTCGGAGAGGGCAGGGGTGACATCACGGACGATGACAACAACATAGATGCTGGTATGTAATGTATAGTATAAATATGTTAATAAAAAATATACATTAGTGCAAGGCTACTCACTTCGATGACAACAACATAGATGCTGACCTGGAAGATGAGAATCAACAGAATTTAGAAGGGGGCAACAGTGAAGTAGATGATTCTCTTCCCCTCCTGATTCTGTTTGATTGTGAGACCACTGGGTTAAGCATCTATGCAGACCACATCACTGACATCGCCGCCAAAGTGATTAATCCTCCTGTCCCCCTTAATCACCCGACCTTCTCGAGTCTTGTAAGAACTGGCCGAAACATTTCATCTGCTGGTAATAATGTACAAATATGTATTTAAGTAAATTACAATATATACATTTACAATGATAATTAAAATCAATTTTAAAATTATTGATTAATTAAAATATTGTCTGTAAATTTCTACTTTATTTAGCTTCCAAGGTTACTGGTATCACCAATAACATACTAAGGCACGAGAAGCCTCTCTCAGTGGTGCTACCGATTTTCTTGGAGTGGCTGGCTACCAATGTTTCTGCCGTTGTAGGGGCTACTCAAGCACCTCATCATCCGGGTAAAACAAAAATTTACAAAAATAAATAAAATAAATATTGTTATCTCTCTGTTTAGTTCTAGTAGCTCACAATGGGTTTGGTTTTGATTTTCCCATCCTTCTGGCTGAGGTGGAACGGAGAGTGGATTTGAAGCTGGCCCTCTTTCAATCAGCCAATGTGCACTTCACCGATACCCTTCCCTTGCTGAGGAAGGTTAGCTAATACAAGTTAGTTACGTACATGCAATTCATATTAATTTGCTATTATGATAGATGAAGAAGGATGGGGAAGTGATTTTACAAGGCTCACCTTTAGGTTTGGAGAAGCTTCACAAAAAAGTCACCGGAGATGAAGTCGCAGGCAAGGCACACCACTATAAATAAATATAAAGCTTGATAATAATTATTGTTATTTGTATAAATTGTAGGAGCACACAGGGCCCTACCTGAAGTATTAGCTATGGAAAGAGTCCTCAAACATCAAGACATCTCTCCACATTTGTCAGCTCTCTCTATTAGATCACCCCTTGAGCAAACAAAGCTGTGGATACAGCAGAAGGGGCTATTCAGCAGAGCAGCATCACTAGTGAAAGCCATCGGAAAACCCACACTTACCTCTACACAGGCGAAGAAGCTGGATGCTCTGGGTTTCACCTTTCACTCTCTGTCACTCCTTCGCCAGCAGTGTAGAGGGACAGAAGAGTTTCAAGCGGCATTGAAGGAGCGAGGAGTGAGGAGCACGCCGCTCAGAGAGAAGCTGACAAAGGCCCTCCACAAGTCCCGCTAAAGTAGCCTCCCGCACTGGTCTGCTGCTTCCTGTCCATCTCCAGCAGTGTTTATCTTTTTTCTTTCTTACCCGGCTCTTCTCAGAGCCACCAAATAAACAAAAGATTTCACCTCCTCCGTATACTAGGGCGGGGCTAAAATTGGGGCGGGGTGCATGGAATTAATATTAGCGTAGTTATAATTTATGTTCTGTAAGCTACTTTGGACTTTATCTTAGGAATGGAGAATGGAAATGACTTCAAATTTGGAACAGAGCCCAACCAGAGTCTAGTCAGCAAAATGTTCGATACAATTTTCAAAAAAAATTTTTTTTTCACAAAAAAAAGATCTAATAGAGCGTGCAAAAGTCAATAAGTTAAAAGCAATATTGAATAAAGAAAAAATGGATCGAAGCTATTGTAGGCATCGGGTCGGAGAAGTAGTAGGCGAAGTATGGCCGCTCTAGGTGCAGTACTGGCGGAGGAGTTTTAGCTTTTGTATGAGAAGGTAGAAGGGTCATATCTCTTGAAGCGGCCACTTGCTACTTCTGAATTCAGGTATGTAGACTTCTACGGTAGTAGTAAATAAGGTCCACCTGCAGAAAACGGTCTAAATACAACAGAAAAATAAAAATTCTTCCCTAGCAACCAGACTCAATTAACCGCGTGGGAGGTGCGTGGGAAGTGTGCGAGCACCCTTAATCAGCACTTTCCTTTAATTAGCACTAGGACAGCACCCATATTAGCTGATCAGAATTTTATAGAAGATGTATAGTTTGCACATATTGAGTAATTCATTTAAAATGTTATGACAGCATTTTTTAATTGAGTTAATAAAAACTTGATAGAGCAGCCGACCTTGCACATATTCAACGAAGTATATAAACAAGAGTATAGTGGTGGGTGATATGAGTAGTAAATATATGCAATACCACAGGGTCCCAAAGTTACTCATACTCGATCTGAGGGGGGATCGAATTTAAATGATACCAGTTAGTCTCTGCCCACTAAAATTTGGCATTAGTAACCCTAGGGTAGGAGGGGGGGTGGGGGAGTTCATAGTGGCAAATCTCTTTTGGAGAACTTTTGTATCACTAATAATTATAGAAAAGTGGTGGGGCTGGGGCCAGAAGTAGTTGCTCCCTTTCTTACCTTGACAAACTTATGTTGAAGTTATTCAAATTGAAGCTAAATTTTTTTATTTTCTATTTTCTATGCTATCATTCATACAATATGAAAAATTGAAGAGGAGATGGGCTGAACCCCCCTACTGTCAAAGTGGGGGATCACTTGCCTCCCTTCTCCTATCCCACTAAATGGACAGATTTTCTGAAAGAACGTTTAGCCATCTGTTTCAACATGCAGTATTGAGAAATACTCAGTATTACTTGATACCACAAACAAAAATGGAATGGAACATGGTGGTATGAAAATGAAACTTCTGGTATCGTCCACCACATCAAGAGTAATATGAAAGGTTCAAAAATGTTTGCTACAATAGCTATAACTATTATTCTATCTCTTGCTAGCAAGGTGCCTATCTAGATGCATTCATTGCAGATCAAAAATTACTACTCTAAGCTATAACCATTAGAATAACACAACAGCACCTGTATGTTGAAAATAAGTTGGCCACCACATCCTTGAATAGGTTATTACATGTAAATTAGAGGTCACTGAATGGGTTTATACTGCTATTATAGTTCACCCACTCCAGCTGGTGCTTGCACAGAGCTAATGGTGCCACCTCCATCTGTGACAGGTTTGTGTGTTACCAGCTAAACTATCCCTAGTAACCACCGTGGTTCCTATAAATTACATTATAGAAAAGGTCAGAGCTTAGAATCAGACAGATCACACTTGATATCTAACACAATTAAAGTTTGGGTACAATAGCAGAATTTTTTAATGGAGTCAAATCAGTGATTGCAATAATGATTATGATGATGATATTGAAGAGGACCCCTAAACTTAGATCAATAACAATAATAATAAAAATAATAATAGTAATAATAATAATAATTAATAATAAATATTGTTCTCTTATATCAAAAAAGATTTTTAATACACAATGATAGTAATGCTGGTTTGACAGTCCTACTGCTGTTCTCATCGGGTTACAAAAATTAGTGAATTTGAATTTTTTCCCCTTCAAATTCATAAATTTTTGTAACCTTATGAGGACAGCAGTAGTACTATTTAAACTTCCGTACTATCATTGTGTATTAAAAGTTAATATAAGAGAACAATTTATTTATTCATTATGTGATGTCAACTGACAACTCCCTAAAAAAATTAAAAAAATAAAAAAATAAAAAAATTGCTTTAAGGTAACAAATTTCTCTGGATACTCTTCATAATTAATCCTGTAAGAACCTTATTGGAATAATCAAGATGTTGCAAGATGATTCTCTTGCATTTAAATAATGCATTCCTTCACATATCAATAGGTTACAGAGTAACAAACACAGGAGGCAGTCGCCTTTATTGGTGAAGCTTTATGTGATGTATCGGAAAGATAAAGGAGGCAAACTTAGATTATGATAAAAATTCACAGGTAGAAAAGAAGCCCTGATATTTAGCTCATAGGGAAGAGTAATATGAGCTACGGTTCCTATTAAAATTGGCTTACAGTATAATTAAATAGCATGCAACATTTGCAATATTATTAATACTTTTTCCAGCAGTGATTAAACTTCTTAGTTTGATAGCCTCTTAATTGCCATAAACTTTAGAAAGACACTAGCATCCAATTGATTGTTAGCCACCACATCCTACAGTATGCTATTATTATTTACACTGGAGGTTAGTAACCATGGTTTATACAATATAGCACTACATCCTGCACAAAATATGTGCCACCTTCAAGCTGTGATGGGTTTGTATGTTAGCAGTTAAACAGTCCCTGGTAACCATATTGGTTTCTAAAAATTTACATTTTTAAAGTAAGAGCTAAGTTAGCCCACACATCTAATCAATATGTAGACTTAATCAATACGGAGCAGATTGTAAGTAAAAGCATAATAAAGAATCAAATGTGCAGAAGTTAAAATATTCCATGTGCAATGAACATTTCCATTTGTTCCAGAGAGAAGCTCCTACTTCAGCATCCTAAAAATAAGCAATTCTACCCCCCCCCCCCCCCCCCCCATGCAGCTGGAAATTATCAGCTCATGTGACTAAGATGTGACAATAGGGGGTGTTACACACAAAAGCTTACCATAGTAATCTGACTTAAATTTTTAATTTGATGCCTCTTCTACTGTTTAGGAGGCCATCATTTTCAAGTGTCATTGTTGAGTGACTGACTACTGACTAACAGACAAGAGAGTTCTATAACCCTCTAGCATGCATGCTAATAATAATAATAATAATAATAATAATAATAATAATTATCAAGTTTTGATCCCTGGATTTAGCCACCATTGCTCTAGACAACTAAGTTACGACAACCCACGACTTCCCAAGATCTTCATATTAATATAAAGGCTTCCCCAGTGACAACTGAGATTTTTTTCACATTTTACCTTTGCTTCTCTTTAGATCACTTTAAGTGAGAAAGATTTATCTAATAATAACAACAACAACAGCAACAACAACAACAACAACAACAACAACAACAACAACAATAATAATAATAATAATAATAATAATAACAATAATAATAATAATAATAATAATAATAATAATAATAATAATAATAATAATAATTATGATATTGATCAGGACACACACAGTGGAGATAAATGCTAGATCAAGAAAATGAGAGTAAAGAGCTTATTCATGATCAAATTAAGCCAGTTCATGAAATAGAACAAAACATGAGGGGGTTGGGGTGTTATAAGAAAAATACTAAGCCCCTCCCCCTCCCTCCTTTCCACCAAAACAATTATTATGGAATCCATACATTATTTATGTGTATAGCACAATTGAAGATCTAAAAGTTCCATATGCAATGTGGCTTGTGGCTGCCCTCACGCCCCTTTCACTTTTCACATGTTTTCTTAGCCCTAATTCTTAAGCATTGTTTCATACAGGATATATGTAGGGGAGGGGAGGAGGAGGGAGAATTTTCCTTGTAACACTGAGTAGCTTATTTTTGGCTTACAATGAAACCATCAAACAAAGCATAAGAATAGTTATATTGGCAAAGTAGACAAATTTTTCAAAAACGATTTCTTCAAGAAATGGAAGAAGTTTATTGAAAGTATTCAGGGTCCTGCAAGATGGTACTAAAAAGCTGAAAAATCTGTCGTTTTCAGTGGAATTTTTTTAAAGGCATTCAAAGTAAGCGCTATTGTAATTTGAGCTACTGCCAGATATTTAAAAAAAATTAGATTATAAAATGAGTTAAACAGAAGATAATCGGTTTGACTTATGATATTCAAAAAATGTAAGAAACAAATTTTAATGAATTAATTGACAAATTGTTTGGTGGGGGGAGGGAGGGGGGACTTTACAGGGAATCCCAGGTTTCTCCTCCCACCCTGTTACATGTATCAGAAAAAAGCATACAGCCCAGTTTAATTATGGCTAATTGTATCTGACACACTGTAATATATACTATCCCAATGACATTGGCTCAATTAGTATTGTAGAGTAAAGAGATCAAAGGCCATTATGTGTGTATATACATGTAACATTATGTATTCAACCTGAACTTTCTCCTCCCACATAACAATCCATTTTTGTCACACATGATCAATAGCCTTTTGTGTCACCCCCTTTTGTCACCTTACATATGATCTCATACTTTTTGGTATGTTTTATCTACCACTGTAGATTCTCTCAATGCACTTGGGTTGGTCATAGTCACCTTTTTGGTTTTGGCAGGCCAGAGCTGGGCCCCATCGTTGTACCTGCATTGTTTCACTGAATCAAGCCTACACTGTTATATAGATTTAAAAACCCTAACAAAGTGAGAAGTAGTTTGTTGGAGGCTCTAGGTGTAAAATTGGTTGTAAAACTCACTAGCCCCCCCCCCCCCCCCCCCTGCTGAATTTAGCAACTGCTCTAACCTGGCTGGGTAGGCTCTATCCACTAGAGTAGGTAGCTGTAAAAAAAAACCCTAAAAACTGGTAGTTGCTATAACTACTCTGGTAATGGGCTTGCCACCCTGCAGCCAGCCATGAGACAACTGTCACTTACCTAAAGATAACATTGTGATAAATAGGGTGGAATAAATATATATATATTCCAAGCTAGACATTTTTACAATACACTTAGTATAGGGTTTAAGTTTATTACCCTCAGATACAGGTGGTAGTTTATATCAACACCTCTATAGTATGTCCAAGTTGAGTTGGCACGACAGCAAGCGCTGTATTTGTAATTGAGGAATGCATCATTCCACGTGAAAAAGGGGCGGTAGCACAGGTGCGCATTAATACTGTAACTATTGAAAGAAAGAAATTTAGTGAAGTTTATGGAGTTTTTCGGGCGCTGTACAGCTCATCTCGTCTGTTTTCAATTATATTTATGTTTCTTACGCGCAGATAATGTACAGCAGATGGAATACGCAAACTGGTGGGGCGTTCTTCTAAAGAGACAGGATTAAAATCAGCGATTCTACCTACTGTGTCCTAAGAAATATTCTGAGGATTCAGCAGTACAGCACTGTTAACTTGTAGCTAAAGTTACTAGACTTTCATGTTAAATAAAATTATCAATTGTTTCATTTATTTATAATATGTATATGAAAATTGATGAAATGATAGAATTTAAGTATTACACATACAAAAAATAGTTGTGATCCAAGTTGAAGGTGGAGTTCTGCCATAGTAAAACTAGAAAAGTTTAAAAGGGTGCTAAAAATGGTAGTTCATGATGGCCGCACAGCGCCTAACTAATTTAGAACTTTAACAACGCAATTGGAGGAACACTAAGAGCAGACGGAGGGACACTCGGCGACACTAAGTTAATAGTGTCCGTCTCTGAAGGACCTAAGCAGTTTAGAGTTCCTCTGTCACAATTCAAAAACCACAGTAGCTATCTTCTAAGAGACTTAGGGGGCGTATGCCCACCTATAGTCATTTGAGAAGTTTAAAGTAAAGATTTTGCAATTATATGACCTAATTTGTAACAAAATTATGGAGTCAAAGTTAAAAACTTGCTGAAAATCAATGGACAAAGAACTCTTACAACAGAATAAATTACAATGATTTCTATGATTCCAATTAGCTACCCAGTTCAGACACAGAAAATGCTCTAGACTCTAGGGATGGCAAGCTCTTAAAAGCACTACAGATTGACTGGGCACTGAAGATGATTTTGAAATTTAAGATAGAACTGGTTGTGCAGTTAAACACAGTGCAGTGTGTAGTTTCTTGTGTTGCGAGACCCTTTACCTACAGCTACGCAGCATAGGTAAAGGGTCTGGCAACAGGGACATTATGGAGTGTGAGAATGTATCTAAGATTCCTGGAAGCCTTGGATCCTGGCCCATGCATAAGGTACGCCATATAACAAAATTAAGAACATCAAATCCCATGGAATTTCTTAAATCCTAATTAAAATGCCACACAACTTGTCAAGTGAAGTTTAATTCTTCTGTCATTGCTGCTACCTGGGCCCAACAGTATCCATGCTCAGTAAGGCTTCCCAGCTCACTACGTGGGTGAAAAGGATGTAGGTCAGAGAGAGGTGTAGCTTCAATAGGCACTTTTCAGGGGAGGGGGTGACCACAAGAGAAACCCTGTGTTACATGCATGGGAGGAAAGATTCCAGTTCCACTTGATATTTACCAATCGCAAACCACCCTCACCCCCCTCCGAAAAAGTGCCTATTAAAGCCACATCCATTTTCAGTTCCTGTTTTTCTTGCTTGGTTTGCTCTCTTTTCTTTGGTTCCCCACTTTCCTTTTGACCTGTTCATTCTCCTAGCTTGATTTTTTGCTTCTTTCTCCCTAATTTTCTGTTCCCTTTCTTCTTCCTTCACCAATTTTTTATTGCTCTCTCTAATTTTCTCTTTCTCTTCCTCTTCTTCCTCCTTCCTTTTTAATTCTTGTAACAGTGCAATTGATTCTGTTCTAGTCAAACCATGAGCTGATTTGCATGCTAGTTGTTGTCTTGACTCTCACTGATGGCTATTGGTGAAGAACCTAACTTGCAATTAGTACTGATGGGAGTAAAATTGACATGAGGGGCAGTCGGAACACAGGCAGAAGTACAAGTCTCATGAGGGATGTACAAAGAAACAATTATTTTATTATGGCACACATAACAAGCTATTCAACTTATACAATACATTTATGTACTACTTACTAGAAATGGAGTCAACAGGACAGACAGTTGGACAAGTGTTCGCACTACTATTCTGCTTTTACATTGTTGTGAAAAAGTGTGATTGGATATTAAATAAGAATAGAAACTCAAAGAAATTTTTAAACTATGATTATAACTTTAAATGGGTTTTGAAATTTTTTTAATTTCGTAGACACTCTTGAAATGGAGAGTATCTTGAGTGTGGGACCTCACCCACTTGAGATACTTGTTCTACATGTTGAGCAGAGAACTCACAAACAACATTTCATATAACAATCACCTCCTTAGCTACACACACATATAAACAACATTTTTTCTAGAAACTTTCTTTTTGACCATGTGGCCTTCATGTGTGGACTGTTCGCATTGGTCATTCTTTTTATGTTTCACCAGTGGGTGGCGGGACATATATAATCCCAACATTCCCAGTGAACCTGGTCTTTTTCCTGAAGTAATAGATCACCTCCATCATCTCTGTACTTACACTTTTGTTGCTGTAAACTTAAAGTATTAAGGAGGGATAACTCAAGTGCCAGATTTAGGAGTCGATAGAGCTGGACAGATAATCTAAGCAGGAATTGACATGGTAGCAGCCTACCTAATCCGAGGCAAGAGTACTACCCATAACTGACCCTCACCCATCCCCCCTCAAGGATTTTTAAGCTTGTATACGTGCACCCAGGGATTTCTTAAAACACTGTATAACTGTTTCAAAACTAGTTGCATGTTTTTCTCTGCAGTGAAGTTATCATTATCAAAATTTGCCAACATCGGGTCATTAACACCTTTTTCCGTCTTGTTGGCCCCCACTCCTTGCAGTGAAGTGTCAAACAATCTGTTCAGATACTTCATGTGAAGATCAATAGGAATATTTCTTCCAGGTCCCTTGAATATTAACAGAACGACCCCAAACAAGTTCTGCAGCTAAGCAAGGAGAATTAGAAAAATTCTGTTAAAACAGCAATGCAATCTTTCTAACTGAGCTGTCACTATACTCCTATAAAAGCAACCCAATGATAGGATATACTTGCCATAAGCAAATAATATAAGCTAATATTTTATCACTAGATTGTTCAAGCAAAGGTAAAATGTGAGAAAATCTCAGTTGTCACCGGGGAATCGAACCCAGGATCCCTGGCTTTAGCCACCAGTGCTCTAGCAACTGAACTACAACAACCCATGACTTCCAAGACCTTCACATTTTGCCTTTATGGAAGTCATGGGTTGCCATAGCTCAGTTGCTAGAGCACTGGAGGTGAAAGCCAGGGGTCCTGGGTTCGATTCCCCAGTGACAACTGAGATTTTTCAAATTTTGCCTTTGCTTTTCTTTAGACCCCTATAAGTGAGAAAGGTTCAATCTAGTTTTTATGAAGGGTCAGAACTTGATAATAATATCGTCAACGCAACTATCTTCTTTGTGTCTTTGAAGTTTTCCAGCTTTATTTTTCTGGTGCTTATTGCCATCACTATGGTAACCAGTGAAAGCAACAGCAAATATACCAACTGACCAAACATAAAATGGAAGTCCCTGTCATTGTAGGTATAACTGCCACTATATAGGTCTTATATATTTATTTGTGTTTCAGGAAATAAAAATACAGTACATATACTATGGCACAACCCTAATTATATGATTACTCACAATAAGCTTTGTTTTAGAGTGCATACTGTTTCTATTAATGTGCCAAAGTTATATTCTGTTTTCAAATACATTTGAATGTAATTAATTTGTCTGTAATATTTTCTAAAAAATATTAGCTTTCATTTACATACTAGTGATGTCAAACATGAAGTAGGTAGCTAGCTATACAAATAAAATATTAAGGAAAATGAAGCACCAAAGGTGTCAGTAATCTCCAAAATCACACAGACAGACAGACAGACAGACAGACAGACAGACAGACAGACAGACAGGACGACTATTATAACCCCCTTGCACATGCACGCTGAGGGTTAATGAAGAGACTTAATTTAGCTGCTACTTGCTATTTTAAGCAAAACAAAAACAATATAACCTAAACCATTTTTGTAATACCAATAACGTACTTCATTTTATCTTTGTAAAGCAATCAATCACTAGCTACTTGCAAAACTCCATTTCTTTTCATCGCACAGCATAGTATTCTGTGAGATTTGCATAGTGAGCTCTGTTTAATGAGCTACTCTCCATTTTTATACTGCCTTTCAAACTAATTGCTTCAGTCCACGAACCTTCTAAAAATTAAAAACTTGACTAGTACAGACAATTCAAAAGGGAAAAAATGGCTTAAAAGTTTCTTAGATGAGAATTGGTCCATCTGATTGGAATTTTGTCACACCTTCTAATGCATATAGCACTGTCCTACCTCACGGGGTATCTGTAATTACTGAAACTACTTCCAGATAGCCACAAGAATACAGAAATTGCGTGAAAATTATGGAATGGACATTATTTAATTAGCAAAATAGCTTACTTTAACATCACGTGTGGCTGTTGCTCCCATCAATCAGAAAGCCTTTACACAACTCCACTTTTTATCAACCACAAGACAGATTTAGATAACCATTAGTCACTGTCTCTCCCCATGTATATAGCTGTTAGCAGCTGGTAAAGGGTTTAGTCACCACAGACTAGCGAGAAAGATGTTACAGCCAATAAGATGTTTCAATATAATGTTTCTTACATGCAAGAATTAAATCATGTACTCTTCAGTTTTTGCAACATTCCTGCTCAGTATTTTATTTAATTAGTTGAGTACATATAGAGGAGAGGAGTGTGTGTGTGTGTATGTGTGTGTGTGTGTGTGTATGTGTGTGTGTGTGCGTGTGTGTGTGTGTGTGTGTGTCAGGTACTCTTCAGTTTTTACAACATTCCTGCTCAATATTTTAGTTAATTAGTTGAGTACATAATAGAGGAGAGGAGAGAGTGTGTGTGTGCATATGTGTGTGTGTGTGTGTGGTGGGAGGGGGGAGAGAGGTAGGAAGTAAAGTTTTGATTACTGAAACAAATACAAAGCAATGTGCTAGGTAAATGCTTAATGGTAAACTACTTATTATTTAAATGAAGCCACTAGTACAATATATACAAATAGGACACATTAAGTGAATCGAGGCTTATAGGAACAAGTTTGTTTAATGAGAAAAACGTGCACATAATGTTTGTGATCCTAGTAGAGAATGCAATCAAACAGTTCCCAAACCTACCACAATAACAGTGTACCTGATACAATATTCAAAACAATATGATCGCAAAACATAAATCCACACGGACTTTGACTGATTAGCAGAGCAATTGGTTGTATTATTCTCTCTTCCATGGAGCTGAATCTAACTGTATTACTATTACATTTGCTACTGTCTACAGGACTACCTGAGACAAATGTCTCACTCAACAGAGCAGAGTATAGTCATGATCACCAGATCACCAAATTCGAACTGAATCACTCAAATATCTCACAAGCCTGTCCTCCGTGGTCTTACACTAGTCCACCCGATCATCAAGGATGTGAGTGCCCTAAATATTCTGGGAATATTTTGCAATGCAAAAGGAATGCTTCAAGTTTGTTTGTACTTGGCTGTAATTGTGCTACCTACAGCAGAGAAAAGAATATGATTGAGTTTGGAAAATGCCAGTATACTTGTGTTCATTTTAACGGCATGAAGTCAAGTTCACCATATATGGTATACCACAAGCTACCCCGAAACCTTTCTAAGTGGAACAGCTACATGTGTGGCTCTCGTGCTCGCTCAGGAAGCCTGTGTGGCAAATGTGCTAAAGGTTACCTTCCTCGGTGTATTCCTTTGAATCGAATTGCATCAAGTGTGAGGTGGGTACATCAGAGTGGGGGAAGTACATTCTAGCTGCTATCTTGCCCGTTATATTTTTTTACGTAATCATTTTGCAATTAAAGGTTAATATCCATTCTACTTGGATTTTGGGATTTGTGATTTTCAGCCAACAAATTTCTCTCCCTCCATTTTTGCGTATTGTGTACTTGTATGGAGAGAAGTCTCCTTTTGGAAGTTTCTTGGGTTATTTTACAGCATTTGGAACTTGGATTTTTTTCGAGTCTACAAACTGAATATTTGCCTTCCAATAAGCCCTTTGACTGCTGTTACCTTAGACTTAGGCATTGGTATGTTGCCATTACTGTTAATATCAATGACTTACTTGGTAATCCACTTGTATGACCGCAAATACAAGATCATAGTGATTCTCTGGACTCCATTTCGGCTACTTTTTGCACTTTATAAAAAGAAATGGGATGTCAAGACATCGGTAATTGATGTTTTAGCTACATTATACTTTCTAGCAAGCAACAAGATAATGTTGGTATGTTTTGATCTTCTTAATCCAGTGCATCTCTATCAATACCCTTTGAATACAAGTATGATGATGTCTAGCTGGAGGCTTTACGTTGATGCTGGAATACCATATTTTGGTAGAACACATTTCCCCCATGCTATCTTAGCACTCATTTCTGTTACAATTATAGTAAACGTTCCAATTTTCATTTTACTTCTATATCCATTTCGGTTCTTTCACAAAATGATTTCCACCTTTCCAAGTAGATTACAAATTATCTTGCATACGTTTGTGGACACATTTCAAGGCTGTTACAAAGACGGCACTGGACCAAGGACCATGGACTGTCGATGGTTTCCAGGTGCTCTATTTTTCACGCGACTAATGGTTGCTCTGGCATTTTCCTGTTGCAAAAACTCCTTGTTCTTGCCCTACGCTGCAATGATTCTCGTTCTTTGTGGCATTCTCACCATAATCGTTGATCCATTTAAAGAAATCTTCAGTAAAAATGGTCAGAGCATGGTGGTGTTCATTCTCTTTGCTGCGTGTCTGTATACAGCCATAGCTGGTAATGATGTGGCTGGACTCAGACATTTTTATGTCAAACAGCTGCTGTCATACTTGTTGTGCATAGCAGCAATACCTCTTGGCATTGTTGTACTGTACATTCTACACTGGCTCATTGTAATTTACAGGCGTAAGTGAAATTCTAACTTAGTGCATAACACTAACACCAAATGATTAGATTTGATCTCTGGAAGTTGTTGTTGTTGTATTTGTTGTTATCATTTACATATTTAACTCCACTGTATTTTATATCATTCTAGTTTCCATATTTGTAATCATAATTTTCTTAGTAATTAAATTAATTATAGTTACTCAGGACTCCAGCAATAATGTTGAAAATAGTCTCATAAGTGGTGCTGGTTTAGTTTCATAGCTTTAGAGTTGAACAGCGACATCTCACCTGTAAGGCTACATTGTTGGTGTTTTCAAGGTCAACATCAGCATTTCTAAATATAGAATTTTTAGGACTAAAGTTACACAAAATAAAATTAGTGTGGCACTGACCAGTGCATGGCAGAACTAGTTATAACTGAAGATGGTGCAGATGGCTAGTTTGTGTCCTATAGCAAACTCAAGACTTAAGTTGGGGGGGGGGGGGGGGGGGGGGGGGGGGGGGCTAAACAAAGTGTGTAGTTTAGGTGCAGACTATTGTGTTGAACTTGTGAGCCTCACTCCCTTGTTATTACATGTGTCTAAAATATTACCGATGGACATCTAAATTGCGTTTAATAACCGAAAATATTAAAGATATGTAGGTGGGCAATTACTGTCTCTTGTAAAGGTTATTTATAACTGGAAGCCTATGTAAGATTATCCATGTAGAATATAATAGCGATTCTACTGGGCTGTACATGTAGCTAAAATTAATTATAAATGGAGGGTTCTTAAATTTGATGGACCTTTTTGACATAAAAATGTGAGTAAACAAATCTATATTAGGTATAAGTAATGTTTGAAGGTCAACTTTTCTTGAAATAAATAATTTTTTCTTGTATTGATGAATCCACATTAGCGATCACTTCACTAACTGGGAAGCAAATTCTCCTTCATGTTCTACTATGTAAGTGCAATTTTCTCTTTGTAATTCACTAATCAATTACTACACTAACATCTAACTACTCATCAGCTCAAGAGTGGACTTCCCTAAGGGGCTGTAAAGGCTAGGGGAGGGAAAATGATAACCGGAAAAAGCCACGCGCTGTACGCGGGCTAAGTTAGAAAACGCGGCGGAAGTGAGAGTCGCGAAAGTTTTGCCCAAATGGGTACGGCGTCTTCACCTACCATCATGCCACGCCCTTATTCGATGGAGTCAATGGAGGGAAATTACCGTCTTATTTACAACGGGGCATGCCGCGGCTCAGAGTCTTGAAAGATGGCTGAGAAGAAAGACAAATCTAAGGAAGAAATGGACGAGGACCCAGACTTCTACATTCGCACGATTGCAGCTACTTGGGGACACTTGGATTTAATCAGGGACTGGCTTCCCCATCATCGGCACGAACCTGAAGTGGTCACCCAGAATGTTTTGGTCCCTGCAGCAATGTATGGACAGCTGCAAGTTCTCAAAATGTCGTTGAAATATGGTATGCAAGGAAAGTGTAGAGCTTGGAATACAATAGTATTTCTTTGTGCATGATAACTACCAGTTTTCTTTTGGAGCACAATGAACTGGACATAACAACTACTAATTTGCACATCATATTCAGCTGTAGGAGAGCTTTTAAAGGTTTGAGCTTTCTGCCGAGTAGATTTGTGGGTGTGAATACTTCACACATTGCTATTTAATATGTGTCAGAGAATAGGAGGCTGCTGAGGCTTTTCAATTTTAGTGAGGGAAAGGGGGGGGGGGGTATAATTAACAGTCAGGTCCTACATATGTGACCGTCTACAGGAAAACCGGGCACAACGCGGCACCCTTCGAAAAAAAATTTTGTGCACTTACAGAGTTGTCGGCGTCCAGATATTGAGCTCTCCAAGTTTTATCGTCGTAGCTTAAGTCGTTCCCACTATAATAGACCTAACCGTTCCCTTCCGTCGGCTTGAAACAATACATTTTTAAGAAATCGATCGATCTTTTCTCGATGTTTACGCACGCCGCGTTGTGCCCGGTTTTCCTATAGACGGTCACATATGTTTAATTAAATTTTCCTGCCTTGTAAATTACAAAGCTAAAAGTCATTTGATGGGGACCACACACCAAGATATATGAAGTACTTTTTATGGGAGAATTGTCTCACTGTAGATGACCTCTTATTACAAGGAGAATGTATCATTATACAAAGTAAGTAAATTTCTAGGGATCAGCCCTCCCTTCCAAAACTTTTGGAGGAGGGGAAGGGCTCCGGCTTTCATCCTCCTATGTCTGTGAGCATTTGTAGCCCTACCCTAGCATTCATTGGCTTTTTTTTTTTACTAAATATATATATATATACATGTATATATATATATACATACATGTATATATATATATACATACATGTATTATATATATAGTACTTATTGCATAAGTCAGCATTCTGAGAGTGAAAAATGTCATCCCCATGTGGTACGACGGATGTAATAAATTGTTTATCATACATTGGATTGGATATTTCCTAAACAGTGACATAATTGTGCATCAAAGCCTTGTCGTTCCCAATCATCTAGAAATAAAGTTGTCCAGAACTGTGTGCGGGGCTGCTCGACAGACGCGAATGCGAGCTCAATATCCGGGCTATAGTGCATGGCTAAGAACACACCTGTCACCACTTGGATTAGTAAACAGAAACCTAGCAGAGACCCAAAGTTTCATAAGTAGCTTAAATTGGCAGGGGTGGGGAGGTCAATTACCAATCCATTAATGGGTGTAAATATCACGCTATCCTTATGGTAGCTTTTGCGTACCATACGAGCCATATACCACACAGGGGCGTTGAAGCGTTTACTAATGTTCAATAATATGGAAAATGCGTGTAAATACTCAAGGAAAAATATCTTATGTACAATAATATATTTACATACACACATAACACATATACACACACATACATACGATATAACATTTTCTCTCTACCTTTCCCCTCGCTTTCTAATTAACTCTTGGGTGAGTCAATGATTAAAAAAGATATTTCAAAGTCTGACAAAAATATACTTTCAAAGCTGGTAATGCATTCCATTTCATCACCATGACAACTGAGAGTTTTTATTTTTTTTAACCTTATTTACTGGGTTTCTTTTTGGTGTCCTTATAACAGCAGTTATTTCAGTACCAATATGGACGAAAGTTGCAGTTAGTTCCAGAACATAACAGACTGGCAGAGTGCCAGTCAGTTGTGCTTATACAGTAGTAGTATGTCCGACTCTAGCTTAGGGCTGTAAGCTCATTAGCAAAGTGG
>WLWD01000923.1_pt1 | contig 25293 bp, 9 predicted proteins | sample 6712731 | NCBI WGS metagenome assembly WLWD01 (sample SAMN12718690, study PRJNA576275) | sponge metagenome | isolation source: marine sponge | host: Mycale hentscheli | place: New Zealand: South Island, Marlborough, Capsize Point | collected 2014-11-01 | reverse complement strand
TGAGCATCATTACCAGTATCAGCATTTCTACTGTCTGTAGTAGCCCTTGCTCTGTTGTACAGATCTACAAGACATTTGTTGTGATACTTCGCCGCGAGAGCTACCATGTCTCCAGGAGCGAGTTTGGCTAACAGGTCTGTATCTTGTAATTGCATTGCACATTTCCGCACCGTGATGTCAATATCATGTGTGCAAGCATTGTGGAGATTTTTTGAGCCAGCTGGCTCATTGCAAGGAAAGCATATATCCTTTGTGAGATCCACTTTGTTATGTGTAGTTCGAGTAGCAATAGGTGATGGACCATCAGCCTTTACATTTTTTGACTTCATGGAGTGCTGTAGTCGTTTTAGCTTTGTCTGGTTGACTTTTAAGCGACATGCTTTATGCCATCGAGCAGTATGCCTCCTCATACTAGTCTCAATGCCATCCCCATCATTAAGTCTTGCTATATCAATGTTCATTGGTATTTCTCCAAGTTCAGCAAGCTCGATGAGATTAGACGTTAATGAAACATAGCCATCAACAGTGGGTGCACTCATGTTATTATTAGCAGGACATTTTAAAGCAGTGCCAGTGTCCACTTGACAAAGTGCGCATAAATCCCAGTTAGTTGGCTTTGATATCCTCAAATGTTTGGATGGTGGTGTAGCCACCAAAGTATGCCTTTTTATGGTTTTAGCCATTATACCTGCACATTACAATGCAAATTACTCTTGTATTTCTCTAACTAATATTACTCACCTGTAGCTACAATAGCCACTTAGCTGTGCGTACTGTGATCTGGAACACAACCTGTATAAGCCAGCTATAGAGAGGAAATTTTGTTAGAGGGAGAATGCTAATTGTTGCTCACTACTGCCAGTAATAACCTGCACATGTTGGCTTTTCTTGCACATGCTTGCTAGTAGTCTGATGGTCTTGTGACCATTAGGTGACAACACCAATTGATGAAGGTAGGTGTGATAGAGGCTAGAAAATAAGGAGGTGGTGATGTATGTGACTCTGTCAGCCCATGTTTATCATTGGGTGTGGTCGAGGCAGTGGTTTATGCTTTTATCACTTCCATTCATCTGTAATGTCCACCAGTGTTAATTTACTAATTTCTTGTCTGCTCACAAGCCTCAAGCATATGTGATGATAACCATTAGGCTTACCTGAGGTTCTGGTTGGCTTTGTGTTCCTGCATATTTAGCTACTCCTTATGAAGATAACATTTACATCTACCAGTTTCATTGCTGGAGCAGTATTGATACTTGACTAGGAATGGCCATATTCTTGTGGCTTGAGAAATGATTTTGTAGAAGCTAGCTAGTGCATAGTAGTGCTGAGGGTTCATGAGTAGGTGCTTCAGTTATATATAGCTATAGGTTTTTTTTTTGTTTTTTTGGTTTGTTTTTTTGGTTTTGTTTTATTTTTGCTAAGCTCACCAATAGTTATTGAATATTTACTATTTGTGATGTAGGAGTTTAATTCAGTATGGATAATAAGCAACAAATTTCACGTCTCATTCTGTTGTCATGAGCTCCTCCTACTGGGTAAGAAACTACTTACTGGCTTTATGGATGTGTATTTGTTGGCCAGATCTCTACATGAGTCATCGGTATATTTACCAAATTCTAATGACCAGTTTAGTTAAGCTGCAAGATTTAACTTAATCTTGCTGGCAATGTCATTCACCTACTAATTGTCATATCATAGTCCTGGTGATTGTCCTTTACCTGCTAATTTTATTATTATGGATTCAAGTGACCTGTTAAACTTAGAGGTCGGTTTTATAATTCAATGCTATTCTCCGTACGCGAAATCTGTGGCCTCGTATACCACATTCTGAACTCCTTTTGGAGGTCCGGGTATAAATGGAAGAATCCCCGGCATGCCCTTTGACCTCTAGCTCCTATTCAAATGAAAATAAAGTAGCTGCGCAAAGAGAACCCTCCATTATACGTAGTTCACTATCCTTTCAAGTCGATCCACACCATGTTTACAACAAGTGCCCTAACTAAAAAACAGCTATATGTAATCATTTTTGCGAGTAATACTCAAGTCCATCTATCAATGCCTTGTGTATGTACCAAAGTATTTTTTGATTGAAGATGAGGATAGTATCATGGAGAACTCGACAGCACACTGTATATCTTTTGCAGTTGAATTTAGCTGCGTCAATGGCAAACAGTACTTTTCATCTCTATTTAGAGCCCGCCATTTGTTGGTTTTTCCCTTGTTTTATTATTTTTATTTTGTCTTCTGTTAAGATGCTCATGACTTTGTTTCCAAGCTTTTGTGTGCGCTAAGTTGCTGTAATGCTACTAAAGGGGAGTCGGTGACAAAAACTGTCAGCAGCCATTTTCCACTTATCGCGAATTATGTCCCCGGCTACCCCCTTTTATACGACACCTTCGTGTTTAAGAAACTAGTTAATAGTTGAAATTTAGCTTGAGCTAGTATATTGTGGATCGTTTATTTACCTTATTTAGGCCAGATCTTTTGTTATTCCTGCAGTTATTTTCATTTTGTTCTGAGTTTTTCTAGGCGTCTGAGTTTGATGGCCATTTTACCAACTATTATGAAGGTAATAAATTTAAATTTAAATAACAAAACAACTTATTATAAAGTTTCTAGGGATGTCTCATCAGCAGAGTCAGGCTCTGCTACTCCACTGTTTGAAGACGAAGATGACCTCTATGATCCTCTGGATTCTTTGGACTGCTCTGTACCAGACATCGAGCCTTCATCATTTCATCCTGACCACTCATCTGTTTTCTTGTCACCACCCCATTCCGACACCACTTTTCCTTCCCCTTCCGATACTGTGTCCGTTGCCTGCCGACGGAGCAGCATCATCTGTGTAAGGAAAGGAAGAGGTCAAGAAAGCCATCAGGACGAAATGATTTACCTCAACTGAGCAGTTAGACCAGTTTTTAGCCCGGGGCTGTGGTTGTGCCACCAAGTGCTCTGCTCAGTTTGATAGAGACTTCTATTTGTCTAAGGGGGATGAGGCCAGTGCGCTGACGAGGGAGCAGCTGGACCTGGTAGTCCTTGGCCAAATTCAAGCGTTTCTGTCTGTGGATGAAGTAATCGGTCCCAGCCACAAACACACACCTACATAGCGTAGAACAACTAGAGTCAACACCTTCTATCATCTGGGGAAGACTGCAGGGGGTCTTTTCTTACTCTGCATGGAATAGGTAAAATAATAATACTAAATAGCTAAATAAAACAAAAATGAATAAATTAATTTAATAAAAATTAAAAAATGAGAGAAAATACCAACAACAGCACCCTTTTAAATATAAATAAGATGGAATTATATACAACTTCATTTTTAACAATAATTAACCTTTGTATGTCACCTCATTCAGACACTGACACCACACATTCAGTCACCAACTCCTTCACCATCACCAGTTTCGTCACGCCCTTCTAAAAGAATTAGAAGTACAGGCATCAATTATTAATTATTATTTTTTTATTTTTAGTCATCTCTTTTAAATTATGTATCATCTATACAAGTAATAAACATCTTTACTTTGTTCTTATGTCCAGTGTTATCAAAATCTATCTATTTACATTGAATACGCAATATAATTATCCCAACTCAGCTAAAACCACTAAAAAAATACTCTTGTGGACAATAGTAAAAACAGACATTACCAAGATAAATAAAACTATTACGTGCGAACACTAATAAAAATGACTCTAGTACGTGCTGACACGAATAAGAATGACTCTAGTACATGTGGGCACTAATAAGAATGACTAAGATGTCCATGCTAAAGAGAACGGGGTCAGGACAGGCTGAGAACGTAGCGTATGGGATGGTGAATGGGGTGAGGACTGAGGTTCTCTTAGACTCGGGTGCAGAGTTGGGGTCTGTGCCTAAGACATTGGTTCCAGAAGGGGTAGAGTTGTGTCCAGATGTATACGTGAAAGGATATGGGGGGAAGGAGAGACGTTACAAGAGCTGCATGTGTGAGTTCGTGGTGGGAGGCCACGAAAAGAGAGTTAGGTCTATAATAGACGAGAGTGGGTCGCAGGGGGTGAGTTGTTTGGTGCCGGTCTCATTGGCCGATGATCGGGAGGCGGCAGCCTATAGGAAAGCCGTAAAAGAGTATGCGGCTGGGGATATAGCGGAGGTCAACGTGTTAACCAGGAGTATGGTTAAGAAAGAGAAGGAACTAGAGGAAAGCGAGGAAATGCCAGAAGAGGCAGTATCGTGGGATATAGTCAGTCCTGAGGGTGACGGTGAACTGGAACCCGAACCTGAGGAAGGAGCGAGTAGCCGGTCCGATCCCTTAAACATGCCCGAAGTGTGGAGTAGGGTGGGGGAGGACCAAGGGGCGGAAGAAGCGGAAGGTACGCCTGAAGCCGACCAGCCCTGGGCGAAAGCAGGTTGGGACTCAGAGGAAGGGAGTGCAACTCCCTTGGGGGAAGTATTGGGGGAAACAGAGTCGGAGGATGAGCTAGGCAGGATAGCCGGGGAAATAGGACCCGTGAAAGAGGGTCGAGAGAAAGTAGAGTTTGTTAAGGAGCTGCTGGAGGACAGTGGCTTAAAAGAGTGGAGAGAATTAGGGGACAGGAGAGAGAGAGGTTTCAAGTGGAAAGGAAAGGTGTTAGTGAGAGGAATGTATGTAACGTGGGATGAGTTTCGCGATGTGATCGTGCTGCCAAAGAGTTATAGGGAGAAGGTGAAGGTATTGGGGCATGATAGGAATGGGCACTTAGGTGCAGATAAGGTAGCCAAGATGGTTGGGAGGTATTTTACATGGCCAGGAATGGCTAGGGAGTTGATTAAGTATTGCAGGAGTTGCGGGAAGTGCCAGGTTAAAAGCAAGTATAGGCCAAGGAGGGCCCCAGTGGTTGAGAGACCGATACTGGCGGAGCCCTTCGAGAGTGTAGCCATTGACTTGGTTGGCCCATTGCCCAAGGGGAAGGGGGGAAATAGGTACATACTGACGTATATTTGCTTGGCTACAAGGTGGCCAGAGGCAGTACCCCTGAAGAGCATCACGGCGAAGGCCGTTATGGAAGGACTTTGGTCTATATTCTCAAGGACCTCGGTCCCAGAGAGGATCCTCAGCGATCAGGGTAGTCAGTTTTGTGGGCGAGTAATGGTACAGATGTGCGAACAGTTGGGGATTGAGAAGGTACGCACGTCCCCCTACCACCCTGAGACTAACGGTGCCGTAGAGAGGATGCATGGCACCATGAAGAGCGTGCTAGGGAAGAGTATTGATGAGGGGTTAGATTGGGTTGGACAGTTGTGTTTCGTACTGTTCGTATTAAGGCAGATGCCTCACGCGGACACTGGGTACAGTCCTTTTGATATGGTATATGGGTTTCGGGTCAGGACTCCACTGGATGCCCTGTACCATGGGCTGTACGAGGCAGAAGTTGAGAAGTTAAATGTGTGTGAGTGGGTAATGAAGATGGCAGAGAGATTGGAGAATGTGAGAGATAGCGCAGCCTTGAGAATGGCTAAGGGGAAGGAGAGTAGGTTGCAGTATGTGAATAAGGGAGCAAAGTTGAGGGAGTTTAAAGAGGGAGATTTGGTTTTGTACAGGGTACCGGGGATGACTTGTAAGTTGTCGGACTCGTGGCAGGGTCCATATAAGGTTTTGAGGAAGATGGGGGCAGTGAATTATAAGATCGGTAGAGTGGATAATGAGAGGCATGCGAAGGTAGTGCATGTAAACTGTATTAAGGAGTTTAAGGAGAGAGCGTGTATTAGGAGACTGGATATCGTAGTTGAGGAACAGGGGGATGAAGGTAGTACATTGAGGGGTGAGTGTGAAGGGTTCAGTAAGAGTGAGTTGCAAGGGTTACTGGGGACGTACGACGACGTCTTCTCGGACAGCCCAGGAAGTACGGATCGGGTCAGGATGACCATCGACACGGGGGACAGCAAACCCATACGGCAGACACCGTATTCAGTTCCTCTGGGGATTCGGGAGAAAGTTAAGATGGAGTTAGAGAGTTTAGAAGAACAAGGAGTGATAGAGAGATGTAAGAGTAATTGGGCATCGCCATTGGTGCCAGTGAAGAAAACGGACGGGAATATAAGGCTTTGTGTGGACTACCGTCGGCTCAATGCTATAACGACGAAGGAGCCATACTATATCCCGTCGTTTGACGAGATGGTGGAGAAGGTCGGAGTATGCCAAGTGATGTCGAAGATCGACCTGGCCAAAGGCTTCCACCAGGTGTTAGTAGAGGAGAGGGACAGAGATAAAACTTGCTTTGTGTGTCCCTTTGGGAAGTATCGGTTTCGACGGATGCCATTTGGTTTAACAAACGCTCCGTCGGTGTTCCAGCGCCTGATGGATGAGGTGCTGATGGATTGTAGGGATTGCGCTAACGTCTATATTGACGACATCCTAGTTGTATCAGAGGATTGGACGAGGCATTTAGCCCATTTGGAGAGAGTTTTCGAGGCCTTAAGGAGGAACGGCCTGACCTGTAAACGGTCGAAGTGTAGTTTTGGTCGAAGGACACTGGAGTTTTTAGGTCACCAGTTGGGTGGCGGCACGATTAGTGTGCCAGAGGCAAGGGTGGAAGCTATCAAAAACCATCCTCTGCCTAGAACGAGGAAGCAGCTGCGTGGTTTTCTGGGCCTGGTGGGGTTCTATAGGAGGTTCATTCCTGGACTTCATCAGTGGTCCTCCGTCCTCACGCCACACACGTCCACGGCGATGTCTGGGGTGGTGAGTTGGACGAGTTCAATGTTAAACGCCTTTCATGCGTTATGCAATGCTTTGTCTGTATCAGTACGTTTATGTGTTCCATGTGTGAGTGATGTTTTTGTGCTAGAGAGCGACGCGAGCTCGACAGGTGTTGGAGCCGTCCTTTCCGTGGTCCGGAACGAGGAGAAGTTGCCCGTCGCTTTCTTTTCTAAACAGTTGAGAGGGGCCCAAGCAAACTATAGTGCCCAAGAGTTGGAGGGTCTGGGGATTTATGAAGCCATCAGACATTTTGCCTACTTCCTCTATGGGAGGAACTTCACGGTTGTCACCGACCACAAGGGCCTGGTGAACATTAGGAACGGGAAGCAAGAGAACAGACGGATCTATAATTGGTGTCTGAAGTTAAGCATGTATGATTTTGAGATTGTGTACAGAGCAGGAGTGGAGAATGTAGTTGCAGATGACCTGAGTAGGTGCCATGGAGAGGCTGATACCGGTGAACGTGGCACCCATCTATTGAAGGAGGGGGGAGATGTGGGCATACAAGAGATGCCCACATTCAAGAGCAAGGATGAAGGAGAATAAGGAAGGAGAAACAAGAGAAGAATAAAGAAGAAGAAGAGAACTAGTTTTACGTTTGTGTATCATGCCATTTAGGTCATTGATTGTTAGAGTGTGTATTATGTGGAACATTAAGTGTGAGTAGTCGTGCGCAGGATTTATAGTTGTATCACTTTCATTGGTCAGTGGCGAGAGGACCCTTATTCATAAACCCCTCGCCACGTGTTGTAATTTTAGTTCATGCACTTGTGAGATATACGTTGACACAAGAGAGATTTATCTCGAGCTGAACTCTGGTGGCAGCGAACTTCGCTGTTCATCAGACTGTGGCTCTCGCGTTGTGCGCAGTGCGAGTGAGGGCAACCTCGAAACCCCCACACATACTACAACTGACAGACACTAGTATGTGCTGACACTAATACGAATAAATCTAGTACTTGATAACATTAATAAGGATGACTCTAGTACTTGATAACACTAATAAGAATGACTCTAGTACGGTGTAATCACTATGTGCATGCATGGTGTTAGCACTATGTGCGTGCACAGTGTTAATACTATGTGTGTGCACAGTAATAGCACTATGTGCGTGCAGTGTTAGCACTATGTGCGTGCACAGTAATAGTACTAGTGTGTGCACAGTGTTTGGTGTTAGCACTATGTGCGTGCACAGTAATAGTACTAGTGCGTGCACAGTAATAGTACTAGTGTGTGCACAGTGTTTGGTGTTAGCACTATGTGCGTGCACAGTAATAGTACTAGTACGTGCACAGTGTTTGGTGTTAGCACTATGTGCGTGCAGTGTTAGCACTGTGCGTGCACAGGAATAGTACTATGTGCATGCACAGTGCTAGCACTATGTGTGTGCACAGTATTAATACTATGTGCGTGCATAGTATTACGTGTGTGCAGAGTGTTAGCATGCATGCACAGTAATAGTACTACGTGCATGCACAGTGTTAGTACTATGTGTGTGCACAGTAATAGTACTACGTGCATGCACAGTGTTAGTACTAAGTGTGTGCACAGTAATAGTTATAGTACTACGTGCATGCACAGTGTTAGTACTATGTGTGTGCACAGTAATAGTACTACGTGCATGCACAGTGTTAGTACTATGTGTGTGCACAGTAATAGTACTACGTGCATGCACAGTGTTAGCGCTATGTGCGTGCACAGTCAAGCTCTCCAAAGACACCCAAGCAGATTCTCCTGCAGCTGTGAGCCGTGATATATCTATTCTAAACGAGTGACTCCAGGCTTCATTAATACACCACCGCTTCTTCATCGTCTAGGACCCTTCAGTACATTCCAGAAGTATTCTACTCTTCCGCGCCGCCGGGCTCACTCGCACAGTAACTTTCCTTCAGTGTTTACTTATCAGTTCTAATTAGAGCCATCACCATCCAGAATTTTGTCCACAAATTGCGCGCTCAGAGTGGGGGCGGGGTTGAAGAATCAAATGAATACGAATCAATAATTAGCTTCGGTATCTAAAAATTGAAATTCAGACGTATTGGATGGCCAGAATGAACTCATATTTGTACACAGGTACACACCACATTAAAAAAAACAACATTACACTGAGTTTTTTTGTTTTGTTTTTTATAGGATGCCAAAAAAGTATATAAAAATATTTATAAAAATGGAAAATAAATACTAATATGGCATTGTAATGTTGTGGGGAAGCCTATACTATACCGCTGGGGGAAATTTTTTTAGTCGTAACTGCAACGGTCGCCCCTGAATTTTGCTGAATAGCTGTAAGGTTTGTACCGTTGTTTCTCAGTTCCTGGTTGGTCTTTTTTCTTGAAACTTGGTTTATAAGAGCCGTCTGTTGGTGTCTGTTTCAACGGCAACAACAAAGTAAGCGTACATTGAACATAAAACGAGAAATAAATACGTAGCATAACTCCTCCATCTGCGGTTTAGTGCTGCAGTTTCAAGTGGTACTGCACCCTGAATTGAGGGCAAAAGCCTCCTCCTCTCCTCTCCCCTTGCCTCCTGAAATATATCTTGTCAACTGCCTGTTTGGAAACAGATAGGGGTGCTAGGCACATATGTAGTACATTGAATGTGCATATTTGAAGTTACAGAGGCTTAACTAGGTTGTTAAAAGGGACATGAGCTGTTTAAGGGGGGACATTACTTGTTATAGTTAAATAGTTGACGAGGAGGTAAGGTGGTTTTTCTAAATGTAGGGAGCTAGATGTTCAGCTCCCCAATAACTATATGCAGGGTTTCATACAGGAGTTTTTCTGGAGGTGGGGGGGTGGGGGGGGGGGGTTTAGAAGGGGGGCCCACACGTTTGATTGACCCCACCCAATTTTGCTGAAATTACACCCATTTAATTAAAAATCGTCTCAGGTCTAGAATTAGTGACACCAATCTTGAGGGACTAATGTGTATTGAAATGAAGGACATCAATTAACTGAAACGAGTGAACTTTCACAACTATTGGATATATACAAACAACAAACTCACATAATACCATTATAATCATAACCACCCCAGACTAATTAATAGTAAATATATTATTTATTTTAGAAATTCTGGGGGGGGGGGGGGGGGGGGGGGGGAATCCCAGGGCCGCCCCTACCTCTGTATGAAACCCTGCTGTGTCATTGTAATTATGGATGTATACAGATAGTGATTGGGGGGAAGGGGAGAGATGGCATTGGAACCCCCCCTCCCCCCCCAATAGCTTGAGTTCAACCCTTTCTATTAAATAGCAGAAATAATATGCTAGATTTCATTCATCCTGACATGATGAATTTGACTATAATATACGTATAATGTGACAAAGTAAGTAAAAAATTTAGTCACACATGCAAAAATTGTTACGTCAAAAGTCCCGCCCCCCTCAGAAATTTTTGTATACATACCTAGTAAATACTCAATTAATTTAATTTTAATTTTTTTATTTTTAGGTTAAGTTTCCAGATTTTTCATTGTGAATACTGGGGACATTGAAGTATCTAATACAGACAAGATAAATGGATCTGATGTTCTCTCAAGGTAAATAAATGTAATTGTGCCATTAAAAATAAGTATTAGTGATGTTCACTTATTCTTTGGTGTATTTAAAGCTAGGACAATATCCTTACATGATTGTAACTTGTGGACCCTTTTCCATATTGAACTTATATATTGTGCACTTTTTTCCATATTGAACTAATGTGTTGTGGACACTTTTTTGTATTGAACTAATGTATTGTGGACCATTTTCCGTATTGAACTAATGTATTGTGGACCCTTTATCCATATTGAAGTAATATAATTGTGAACCGTTTCCATATTGAACTAATGTATTGTGAACCCTTTATCCATAATAAAGTATATTGTGGACACTTTTCTGTATTGAACGGAAATATTGTGGACCGTAATCCATATTAAACTAATATATTATGGAGCCTTTTCCTTATTGAACTTATAATTTTGTGGACCCTTTTCCATATTAAACTTATGCATTGTTGTGGGGGCCTAGCTCCGAAGCGCGCAGGTCCGACACAGGTCTGGTTGAAAGCACTTAGTTGCTGCCACCAGAGATCAGCAAGAGGGGGTTGGCCTCACTTTGAGTTTAATAAAATACTACAGTAAACTGATCTGACTTGGACTTATGTATGAGTTCACTCACCACACTGGCCAATCAAAATGATACACACAAGTCCAATTATTCTAAATGACGTACAACGGTTATTATGATACATCCATATACAACGTGAACTGTTCGTGCACTAGGCACAATGTCTATGCGCCTTCTGTGTTCTCTTTACGGTCTTCTGTGTTCTCTTTACGTGCGAATGTGGGCTGGCCCACAATTGTGGACATTTTTCCATATTAAACTTATGTATTGTGGATCCATTTTCATATTAAACTAATATATTGTGGACCCTTTTATGTATTGAACTAATTGTATTGTGGATACTTTTCCGTATTGAACTGACATTGTGGACACTTCTCTGTATTGAACTAATATATTGTGAACCCTTTTCCGTATTGAAGTAATATATTGTGGACCCTTTTCCATATTGAACGGATATATTGAGGACCGCAATCAATATTGAACTAATATATTGTGGAGCCTTTTCCTTATTGAACTAATATGTTGTGGACCCTTTTCCATATTGAACTTATATATTGTGGACCCTTTTCCATATTGAACTTATGTATTGTGGACCTCTATTCATATTGAACTTGTGTATTGTGGACCTTTTTCCATATTGAATTGATATATTGTAGACCGCAATCTATATTGAACTAATATATTGTGGACCCTTTACCGTACTGAACTTATATATTGTGGACCATTTTCCGTACTGAAGTAATGTATTGTGGACCCTTTTCTGTATTGAAGTAATGTATTGTGGACCCTTTTCCATATTGAACTTATATATTGTGGACCCTTTTCCATATTGAACTTATGTATTGTGGACCTCTATCCATATTGAACTTATGTGCCTTTTTCCGTATTGAACTTATATATTGTGGACCTTTTCCGTACTGAACTAATGTATTGTGGACCCTTTTCCGTATTGAACTAATGTATTGTGGACACTTTTCTGTGTTGAACTAACATATTGTGGACCCTTTTCTGTATTGAATTAATGTATTGTGGACCCTTTATTCATATTGAATGGGTATATTGTGGACCGCAATCCATATTGAACTAATATATTGTGGACATTTTACCGTACTGCACTAATGTATTGTGGATCTTTTTCCATTTTGAACTTTATATTGTGGACCTTTTTCCATATTGCATTGTGGACACTTCCAATATTGTGGACCCTTTTCCATATTGAACTAATATTTATTGTGGACACCTTTTCCATATTATTGAAGTAATATATTGTGGACCCTTTTCCATATTGAACGGATATATTGAGGACCGCAATCAATATTGAACTAATATATTGTGGAGCCTTTTCCTTATTGAACTAATGTGTTGTGGACCCTTTTCCATATTTAACTTATGTATTGTGGACACTTTTTCCATATTAAACTAATATATTGTGGACCCTTTTATGTTTTGAACTAATGGTATTGTGGATACTTTTCCGTATTGAACTGACATTGTGGACACTTCTCTGTATTGAACTAATATACTGTGGACCCTTTTCCGTATTGAAGTAATATATTGTGGACCCTTTTCCATATTGAACGGATATATTGTGGACCGCAATCCATATTGAACTAATATATTGTGGAGCCTTTTCCTTATTGAACTAATATATTGTGGACCCTTTTCCATATTGAACGGATATATTGTGGACCGCAATCCATATTGAACTAATATATTGTGGAGCCTTTTCCTTATTGAACTAATATATTGTGGACCCTTTTTCTTATCGAACTTATAATTTTGTGGACCCTTTTCCTTATTGAACTAATATATTGTGGACCTCTATCCAAATTAAAGTAATATTATTATGTACCCTTTTTCTTATTGAACTAATATATTGTGGACCTTTATTCAGAGTGGTAAACAATTCAATATTAGGATGCTACGGTAATGATCGCTTTAGTGAAGTTTGGGTTGGGGTCGAACAAAGAGCTAACACAAAAATAGGAGAAAGTCAAAGTATACAAAATGACATACATACGTCCAAACATATATATAAATAAACAAACATCCCCGATTTTCAATTGTGTTACCTCTGTAAGTGTCTCGCTCGCTCGCCAACTAAACATTTGTGTAGTATAATTATTTGTCTTAATTTTAAGTTAGGTTGTATCTGTGTAGCCTAATGCAATTTCATTTTTTGTGTGTTTATGTGTTCAGAATTTTGAAGGGGACATTGTGGATGTTGTGAATACTATCTGAAAGATTTATATCGGGAATAGGATGCAAGCGTCAAGTATGAAGTACTGTTTTCACCGGAGAACTCTCCATGCAGTGATAACAATGATCAAGCAATATTCACACGGAATCTTTATTTTATTGGACAAAGTGATTTCTTTTTTCATTATGTTTCAACATTTTTATGGTGCAAGATCACTTTTTTTTGTGGTCATTATACTTTTGTTTTACGTATGATAAATATTTGAAATACATTTTTCCGATGTCCGCAGAAAAGGCTATGTTGTGCACTCGAAACTGGAGGATGATGTCCGAAATGAAAGGGTAACGATTAGGCCCTGGAAGAAGTTGATCATTCAAAGAGTGACCCGAGGATGTCTTCGCTGAGGCGTCAAAGACAGGACGCACCTTGGAGGCGGTAGAGGTGTCCTTAAAGACCCCATTAATGGGCATGTAATAGGATGGGTTGTTGATCTCTTCTCGTGGAACTACTTCAGCACGATCAAGCGATAGATAGCTGGACATTTCCTGATTATAAGCATCCAGCTTCCCCTTTTGGATAAGACTGGGTTCATTTGATAGAAAGCGGCTTGTTGCCATCTTGCGGGACTCTCCTAGAGGAGGAGGGTTGTCCACGCGTTGTAGCCTGACTGTGTATCTTCCATCAGGAGCTCTGGTGAGGTGACGGTTAAATTGTTGGATAGCAGAATCCTCCTCAGAAGAGAATCTCGAAACCTCTGGGAGCTTCTCCAATTCCCAAAGGCGCTGAAGGGCAGAGTCGAGATCGTCTTCCTTGAGTTCTATCTTGAGTGAGGTAATGTTGGATGGAGAAGGCAAGGGCCCTGACACTGTCCAACCGAAGATTGTAGATACGGCAGACAGTCTGGATGCAGGACAAAAGTTCGTAGGAACGGGGTTCAAACAGAGAGGGTAGTCTAGTGTCCCTATGATTACGCCCACCTTCCCACCAAAGTCGGCATCGGCTAGTTGTAGACCCATCAATAGTGGGTTGCTGATGATGTCTTCCTTCTTTGGAGGAGGAGTAGAGGCTGGAAGCCTTGGAGTGACGGCCATAGTGAGAACAACGCTGTCTTCTGAAGGAAAGGCAGGTTTGACTTCAACGCTGACACAGTGCCTGAGGTTGGTGTCTGCGTTGACTCCTTTCATGGTCATCCGTAGGGGAGAGCGCACTAGTCGGAGGTGAGAGGTGACTCGTTCTGTCAGTAGACAAGACTCCGAGCAGGTGTCCATAGCAGCCCTGACTGTGATGGAACGATCGCCATTTGTCAGGATTACTAAGGCTGTGTGGATGAAGCCACACTTGAGCATGGTTTTCCCAGAAGGGATGGAGTTTATGGTTTTCGGAGCAACCGTGGCCATCATGTTGGTACTAGTAGGAGTAGTTGCAGCAGGCTCATCTTCCTTGTGAAGCATACTGTGATGACGAGCTTTACAGGCACGGCATGAGTGTATCGATGCGCACTGTCCGACTTGATGGCTAGGATGTAAACAATTGACACAAGCCTTGATTTGCCTAACATAGTTGAAGCGTTGCCCAGGAGTGTAGTCGCTGAAGGCTGAACATCTTGACAGGGGATGATGACCATTCTTACACAGGGGGCAAGAACTCTTGGATGTGGTAGAAGATGATGTCTTGTTGTGATCCTCTCGCTTGTTGTGAGTGGACTTCTTTGAAGCAATTGAGGTCGAAGCAGATGTTGACTTGCTTGGCAGATTATGCGAGAGTGGTGTGATGAACTTCATCAAGTTGTCTACGTTCGGGAGTTTGTCGTCGGAGCCGAGATGTTCGGCCCACTCCTTACTTAACTCCTCGTTGAAATCCATTAACACCAGAGCAATGGCTACCTGTGAAAGGGTGTTGCCCTTGATCTTTTCCATAGCATCGAGCAGGTGACGTTTTCTGTCAATCACCCTTAGCATGCTGTCTTGAGTGTAGTCATAGTTGCCCCTCTGTATTAGCTCCTTGACGTAAGTCGGGTAGATTACAGAGGCTCGGCCATATCGCAGACGTAGTTGCTCCATTGCTGTGTCATAACCAGAAGGTCCTTGAGAGAATTTTCTCACCAGTCCCTTAGCTGCAGGATCCTCCATTGCTTCTGCAAGAAGACAACACTTGTCTCCAACAGTGTAACAGTCGGAGTGTGTTTTGAGGATGTCTGTGAAGCGGTCGTAGAACCGTTGAAATTCATGGACGTTGCCCGAGAATGTGGGTGTCTTGAGTTTGTAAGGTGCCACGCTATGCCCCATAGATGAGGATGCAGTGGGCGAGGTAGTTGTGCCTTACTTGGCTGTTGATTTGCCAGCTTTGAAGATGTTTCGTTGAACAGTTTCCAGGCACTCCTTGATCTTGGTGGTGATTGGTTGGAGCACTGGATGTTTGCTGTAAGGTTGGAGGTTCCGTAGGAGTTTCTCTAGTTCCTCTACATGTTTGCGTCCTTGGTTTTAGAAATCAGCAGACCCTGCAGAGCAGTGTCCCATCCAGATGTCTATCTGCTGTTGGCGTAGTTCATAGGTTTGGAACAATGAACACTGATCTAAGGCTCTAGAGATCTTCTCCAGTTGTTCCTCGTAGGAGGTTTCCAGAGCGATGTTAGCTTCGATCTCCTTTTCGATGTCTTCCTCAGAAGCCCCAGAAGTTGCCATGGCGTCCATTAGTGAAGCCTGAGTGGCCTGATGTTCCTGGATAGCCTCTTTGAGTGCCTGATGTTTGATTGTTAATTCCCGCTAGTTTAGCTCTCTTGGGTCGTCGTGGAGTAGCTTGTCAGATGCCTTCTGGACCTTGGTGACTCTGCCACGAGCAGCAGATCGTTTAGCCTTTAAACGTGCGAATTCAGCCATCCTAAAACTGATGTCGAGATGCTGACTAGGGGTGGAAAAGGTTTGTAAATGAGAATGATGTAGTCAGTAGAATGATGAGTAGTAGTACTCGAAGATGTAACGGAGGAAGAGTATTCCCAAAGATGGAGGAGGAGTATTCCCAAATATTGAGGAAGTGTATACCCAAAACAACGAAAAGTAGTGAGCTAGCTAGACTAACTGAACTCGCTAATGCTAGTAGTAGTACTAGTATACTTCGATAGTCAACTCCAGAGCTAGAAACCGGTTCTCCTTACCTTCTCTGCGCAATGTCAGATCCGGCTCGAAGGAACAATGTTTGAGGGGCGTAAGTCCTCAAGCTCAAAATGACCCTTTACCAGAAGGACCAGAACCCTTGCTTTCTCCGCCAGACAAAGCCACCACCAACGCGCGCTAACAGCTGCCAGATAGACGGCTACTCTGCCGTCGTTGCAGGTCTGGGTCAGACTGAGAGCGATAGTCGCAAGCACAGGTTAAGCTGGGCTGGTAAGGTTAATAACAAACATTGAGATACACATACTTTAACAACAACTAAATAGAAGGCACAATGATACAACCAGCATTGGGAAACTCGAATGAATATCATTATGTGGTAAGCAATGGATGATACACTTGTGTGTGCGTATGCTAAGTGTTAATTGGTGATAATGGAGTTAGTTCGTAGCAGCGGTTGTTCAGGCCTGAACACCTCAGTTTCCCTTCTAGTAGTGGTGGCTTCCTCAGCATTGTTATATCTGACAGTGGTACCATCTGTAGTGTCCAATTTCAGCCATTCTGACTACGTCAGTTACCAGTAACCGGTGAACAAGCTCGCAGCTCTAACAAAAAAATAATAGCCACAGTTATTTTGTAATTTTAGCTAACAAGTACGGAACTACGTACTTACCTCAGCTTCTTCCAAGTAATTGTGGCTTCCTTAGTATTCTGAAACTACAGAATTAAGCAAGCCTTACTAAGCTCCAAAGTGTGAGAAAATTCCTGCGAAGATGCTTGCTTTTCAAGAAACAAAAAGTTGATTCGACCGGTTACTATGGCATTGAAGACCCTTTTCCAGACTTAATTTCAAAACTTCGCCGTTTTATGGAGGATACGGAGTGCCGGTTGTTGGTTGTCAAGAGCTGTTGGTAGTCAGAATGCCCTAGTATTAATGCTAAGGAAGCTACTACTTCTCGAGGGAAGCTGAGGTAAGTACGTAATTCCATATTTGTTAGCTAAATATGCAAAATTAACTCTGGCCTCCTTTCTTTTTTGTAGCTAAGAGCGTGTCAACAGTGACTGGTAAATTCAAATAGTGAGATTGGCTCAAATTTGGTACTACAACAGTTACCACTGCTCAAGAAAATGAGGTAAGAAAATAATTTTGTATTTGTGTGCTAAAATTGATTGTTTTTGTTTTTGTAGGTGAGAGCTTGTTGTCAAGAATTCAAGGTAATTCAGATGGTCAAAGTAACTTCAATTTGATACTACAGAAGTTATCAATACTCAAGAATGATGTAAGTAGTAATTCCATATTTGTTGGCTAAAATTACACTGGTTTATTTTTTTTATCGTAGCTGAGAGCTTGTTCAAGAGTTACTGGTGATTGAGATTATCAGAATGGTGATGTTTGATACTACAAAAGTTACCATTAATCAGGTAAGAGAGTGATTTTGTATTTGTTTGCTGAAATAAAAGGTCATAACTGCTATTATAGTGTTTGCATGAACTAAGCTAAAACATAGTAACAATACTTAGTTTTATGTTACCTAACATCAGGCTCGCTCGCCATTTGTGCTCAAGCACACCACTAGTAATGTATATATGTATGTATGTATGGATTGTACGTATGCCCTTTAAACGCGCGCGCAGGGAACTTTTTTCTTAAAAAAACACGGCTTTTTAGGCTTGACTCCAGTTTATTCTGAAACTACAGCATTAAGCAAGCCTTACTTTATACTTAAGCTCCAAAGTGTGAGAAAATTCCTTCGAAAATGCTTGCTTTTCAAGAAACAAAAAGTTGATTCGACCGGTTATTATGACACTGAAGACCCTTTACCAGATTTAGTTCAAAACTTCGCCTTTTTTCCGGCTAAGTGCGGCTTGTTAGTTGTCAAGAGCCACCTGTAGTCAGTACTAAGAGAGCTATCACTACTTCTGAAAAGTGTATGTAAGCACATAAAGTATTAATACTAAGGAAGCTACTACTACTCCAGGGATGCTGAGGTAAGTACGTAATTCCATATTAGTTAAATAGGCAAAAATAACTCTGGCCTTTCTTTTTTATAGCTAAGAGCTTGTTGTCAGCAGTGACTGGTAAATTCAAATAGTCAGAATGACTCAAATTTGGTACTACAAAATTACCACTGCTCAAGAAAATGAGGTAAGAATGTAATTTTGTATTTGTGTGCTAAAATTGATTGTCTTTTGTTTTTGTAGGTGAGAGCTTGTTGTCAAGAATTCAAGGCAATTCAGATGGTCAAAGTAACTTCAATTTGATACTACAGAAGTTATCAATACTCAAGAATGATGTAAGTAGTAATTCCATATTTTTTGGCTAAAATTACAAATAATAACACTGGTTTATTTTTTATCGTAGCTGAGAGCTTGTTCAAGAGTTGACTGTGTGACTTGAGGAGTATCAGAATGGTTGATGTTGATATACAAAAGTTACCCATTTCAGGTGTAAGAGAGTGATTGTTGTATAGTTGCTGAATCAAATGTCATAACTTGCTTATGTAGGTTTGCATGAAGTAAGCTAAAATTGTAACATTTTATGTTCCCTAACTATCAGGACTCGGCTTGGCCGTTTGTGCTCCAAGCACCACCACAGTTTATTAGATAATGTATGGACGTACGTATGTCCATTTTCGTACTGGTGACTACCGCGTTTTTGGTGTGGTAGTTTGTGTTGTCCGACCCCGCCCAATTGAACGCGAAACATGAATCCTCATGGTTTATCGATCAGTACCCGGATCTCACCCTAGAAATTGAATTGTTTAACTGTTTTGAATTCTTATGGGGTGCAGTTCCAAACTTGAAAATTAAGGACTTCATTTCTATTCGAGTTAGGGCGGTAGGGTGGTGTAAGTCAATGCGCTCTTTGTCATGGCTATAAGCCTTGCGCAACAGTATTTACTTGAAAATACATTGTCCACTAGACTACTGCGAAGGTAAGTCTGTGTAGGTGCATGTCCAGTGGTGTCAAAGCATTGTGTGTTACAACCACTACTTAGCTAAAGAATATCACAAAGAAAACTTTTAAATAACGTGTATTGTTTTGTTGTTGTTTTTTTCCTTCCAAGCAGTTGCAGAGAGTTGTTACTATGGCACTAAAATCCCTTTACCCTGTATGCTAAATTAAAAAACTGGACCTTATTTCCAGTAGCTTCAGTGTCAGAAGTCAAAATCAATAGTATAGTCTTTAGGCTCGCTCGCCATTTGTGCTCAAGCACATCACTAGTTATATACATCGAACATATACCCGATTTTGCATTGTCCACCCCTTATATTGTCTCGCTCGCTTCGCTCGCTCGTCAACTAGTAATGTGCTTAAGCACAAATGGCGAGCGAGCCTTAAACTACACTATTGTTAAACGATTGATTTTAACAATTAACATTCAAACTACTAATATAAAGTTGAGTTGTTAAATATCTTATCTTATTAGTAGAGGGGATTCAATGCCATAGTAACCACTCCCCTCAATTGTTTGAATTGAAAAAGAAGCAACAAAATCAAGTCACGTTATTTAAAAATTTGTTTGTGATATTCTTAATAGTAGCTAGTTGTAACGCACAATACTTTCACAAAACTGAACATACCTACGCAAGACTTACCTTCGTGGTTCGTCTAGTGGACAATGAATTTTCAAGTAAAACTGTTGAGTAGGGCTTATAACTGTGACAAATAGCGTATTAACTTACCACCGCCACTAACTTGAATAGAAATGGAGCTCCCATAAGTTTTTGAGTTTTAACTGCACCCGCAAAACAATTCAAAGCGGTAAACAATTCAATTTCTAAGGTGATATGGGTAATGGTCGCTAAACCGGAGGATTCTGTTTAGTGAAGTTAGGGACAGGGTCAAACACGGAGCGAACACAAAAATACACGAGGGTCAAAGTACAAAATGACATACGTACGTCCAAACATACACATAAACTAGTGGTGTGCTTGAGCACAAATGGCGAGCGAGCCTGATAGTTAGGTAACATAAAACTAAGTATATAATTGTTACTATGTTTTAGCTTAGTTCATGCTAACACTATAATAGCAATGACCTTTTATTTCAGCAAACAAATACAAAATCACTCTATTACCTGATTACTGATAACTTTTGTAGTATCAAACATCTGCTATTCTGATAATCTCAATTACCACTAACTCTTGAACATGCTCTCAGCTACGATAAAAAACAACAACCAGTGTTATTATTTGTAATTTTAGCCAACAAATATGGAATTACTACTTACCTCAATTTCCTGAGTATTGATAACTTCTGTAGTATCAAATTTAACTTACATTGACTATCTGAATTACCTCGAATTCTTGACAACAACAGCTCTTGTCCAGTCTATCCTTGAGAAGAGGCAGAGCTTGTCTCATTCTAACAGACTGAATGAGTTGAGGGAGGACATTCCTTGTTCCATGACAATGTCGCTTCAGAAATCCATTGAAGTTTTCAAATCCGAACGTCGAATAGCACCACAAGGGTCCCCATCGACGGACAAACTCACACATGTGTATCAAACTATGAAAGTTCAATGAACACATGGTTTGAGGGTACAAAATTGGCATTAATTCATAAAATCTGGCAAGCATGCAATGAGCTATTTGTAGGTGCTGTTGAGATATATTGCAGCCAAGTAAAATATGAATGGAACTAACTAGCAATGAGAATTCATAAGAGGGTTTAATGCGCAACAAAGCTTTATCAATTTCTTTCATTTTCCTACCAAGGTAAAATCTGGACTGGTGATACTTTGTGTCAAACCAAGAATTAAAAAGAAATTTGGTAACTCCTTCCAAAACAGCATGCATGTAGTCTATAGGAACAGCATTGTTAAGGGAAATACTGGATATAGTGATCCAATTTTTTTCCCTCCATATCATGGTACAAATCTGAGCAGTTTGATACCAAGATCAATAATGTGGGGTATTTAGTTGCTGAGATACTTCATTTTTAAGAGTTTGGGTAAGGTCGATGACCTTTTGAACTCTAAAAAGTTTCCCCCGCCCCCTTTTTGACCTAGCTTTATTTGGGTAAATCTGGACACCCAAACCTACCAATATCAGTTGAAACCAGCTTGTTTTAAAATTTTCCCAGATTGGATCTCAAAATGCTTAATTTTGGGATACTAATTGCTCGTTTCTTGGGTTGGGAACTACAACTACTGCGTGAAAAAGGGGCGGTAACGCAGGTGCGCATTAATTCTGTAACTATTGTAAGAAAGAAATTTAGTGAATTTTTCGGTGCTGTACAGCTCATCTCGTTTTCAGTTATATTTATGTTTCTTATGCGCAGATAATGTACAGCAGGGAAAAAGCAAACTGGTGAGGCGTTCTTCTAAAAAGACAGGATTAAAAGCAGTCGATTCTACCTACTGTGTCCCAACAAATATTCTGATATTACAGGGTTCAGCAGTACAGCACTGTTAACTTGTAGTTAAAGTTATTCGACTTTCTTGTTGAATAAAATTATCAATTGTTTCATTTATTTATATATGAAAATTGATGAGATGATAGAATTTAAATAGTACACATATACAAAATATAGTTGTGATCCCAGTTGAAGGTGAAGTGCAGCCTGAGTTGGTCCTAATCCTTGCAATACGACATCTAGTAGTGAAGAAAGGAATTGGCTTAAACACAGCTTTTTGACAAGCACACAAATTAAATATAACCATAAAGCTTAAGTGTGGCTGTATCACAAGTTGCTAGCTGCTATATCACTCTGAAATGTATTAGCTATAGCTACGGCATTTGTTATTGAACAGGTAGACAAATAATCTTACCTAATCCTATCAGGTGGTCTTGTACCCTCTGCTACAACAGGACACTCGGACTATCCTGTTTCCACACTAGCAACCTAAGCTAATCGCGATACAAAACTAGAAACGCAGCAATCTGAGAAGAAGCCGCTCATTGTTTACAAATTCTTAATGAAGACAGTCCGTGTGATTAATTGAGCCGTAATACCGTGTGATTAAAAGCGGGCGCGTTTTGAGCGGGAAACCTGTGGTTTTTCTATTCCCATAGACTTTTGTATTGAGTTTTGGAATAGCACTTTCTCTCCGGTTTTGGAGTATTCTGAGGAAATATTTTTAACTGCTTCGGCGCGAGCTTTCTAATGGTGCAAACCCCAGAAGCGTAGCTGTTTCCGTTCAAAAGTTATTCAAGTTTTTTCTGGCCAACTCAACTTGGACATACTATAGACAATCACAGAAGTTAAATGTATTTAACAACCTATATAGAATAAATGACTAACTAACTCGTGGTCATCATACGCTTGGCCGTTATATAGAAAACCTCATGCATGCCAGAGTAGTGGAGTGTGCATGATAGCTATAGAACTCAATCAGATGACTGACATTGAGATGACGTCAGAAATTAACTAAATATTAGTTTAATGAATGTGAGAGGGGGGAAACCTCACACTGATCTACATTATTTTTATGCCTATAGAAGTGTTAAATAATAGAAGTCATTATATTAGGTGTATGGCTAACTAATCTCAACTTGAAGATGCAGTAGAATTCCTGATCACAAAGTTTTGTTGTCTGGACAAGTCATGGCAATGGTAAATTATTTGTCAAATGCCCAAAATGTAGTTTCAATAGTTGTTGTTGTTTTCATACAAATTGATCTGTTGCTGCTTGAAGTCTTTTGTTTCATCATAAATGGACATGTTTTTTTGGATCATTTACTGGTATTAGCAATCACGAGTGGTTTGTTGTTTAATAGGATAAAAGTATTGTGTATATGTACCTATGTAGTAAGGATCATTGTGCTGCTCTACAAAGTGTCTCTGCCTGTGTTTAGACCAGAAGGCTTGAGATTATGTGAATACTTATAAAAAGTTTGATGGTAGCTTGTTAGCTATAATTCTAAATTTCACTCCCACTTCGTAATGTAAAATACAGCTACTTACCACAGTAAAGAAAAATAAAGTAAATGAGAGTAAATAAGTGAAATATAAACCTCAAAGTACTTTGTATGTGGTCATTTGTCTCATATGGAGTAATGAAAAAACCTTGCTATAAGTCTCAACAAAGCTCTTCAAAATTATGTGACATACCAGATAGTTCCAGTGTGTTGTTGGATGACTCAACATTATCGTATGACAAATTGGAGTACTGGAACCAAATTCTGGGACTACCAAAAGCAGTTAAAAAAAGGGGAGAATGGCTGACAGATAGCTAAGTATATATTAATGCAACAAGCACGCTGATGAAGGGTTTCCAAAACTACAAGATCTAGCTACAGGACAACCTTTTCCTACAAATTGTTGACAGATAATGAGTTAAAAAAAAATCTTGAGTTGTACAAATAATACATGTCATCGGTAACCATTGACTGAGTGTCTATCAATTTTTCTGTCCTGCAGGAACTGTAGATATATATGATTACTCACCTAGCACTGGATATTTCACCTCCTCTCAAGTGCAAAATAGCTTTAAGATAGTTGTAGCAGTCAGTTAGACTGGCTACAGTAGCTAACCAGATGTAGATAGAGATTCAAGGTTTAGTCCATAAATTCTAGGCTTGGGTAGCCTTCTAGTGGATGAACTGATGAATTACAGCAAGGATGACTATATATAGGGAATGGTATAAAACAAAAGGGTGATTGTTCCTAGGGCTCAGCCATGGGAGCATTGATGAGATCAATCAACACTACCTTTGTGGGCATTGATGAGATCCATTAACACAACCAACTGGGTGATTACTATAGTTAAAATAAAAGACAGTGTGACCTTACTGATAGATAGTGAAAGCAAGAAGGCATGGATGTCTGAGGGTCCTACGAGGCTGAGGAGGACCCTCGGATTTCCAAATTTCCATTAAAAATCGGGATTTGGAAAAGTTCATTTCTGAAATTTGAGACAAGTAAATTAAAATCGGGTCTTCATTTTTCTGAGAGCCAATTGGCGGATAGGGTGACTGCTCTATCCGGCCAATCCGCTTTCAGAAATAATGAAAACTTGATTTCTGATTCATTTCCTCTGAATTTCAGAAACCAGATTTTCCAAATCCCGAATTTTAAGGGTGAAATCAGAATTTGATCTATTTGACCGCTGAAACCCGAAAATGGATATGCGTTGTGGTGAGTGCTCTATCCGGCCAATCTGCTTTCAGAAATATGAAAACCTGATTTCTGATTTATTTCCTCTGAATTTCAGAAACCAGATTTTCCAAATCCAGAATTTTAAGGGTGAAATCAGAATTTGATCTAGTTGACTGCCGAAACCTGAACACGGATTTGCATTGTGGTGAGTGCTCTATCTGGCCAATCCGCTTTCAGAAAAATGAAAACCTGATTTCTGATTTATTTCCTCTGAATTTCAGAAACCAGATTTTCCAAATCCCGAATTTTATGGGAGAAATCAGATTTTGATCTATTTGACCGCCGAAACCCGAAAACGGATTTGCGTTGTTTTAGCCTGTTTCAGCTTTCAGCTTTCAGCTCAGTTGAAAGTTAAAGGGCGAGTGCCCTACCAGCCAATTGGCTTTCAATAAAATGAAAACCTGATTTCTGATTTTCTCGTCTCAAATTTCAGAAATCAGCTTTTCCAAATCCCGATTGTTTAGTGGAAATTGGGAAATCCAGTTTAATCAAAAGCTGAAAACTGATATACAATCTGTAAGAAAATTGAGCATTCAGCTTTCAGCTTTCAGCTAAGAAAAAAGCTAACGGCCGAAAACTGCTGCTAGCTGACCAGACTTGAGAAACACGCAAAGCTAATTTCTGAGTAAATGCTCTTCGATTTTCAGAATCAGCTCAGCCAAAACCTAAATTTGGAATACAGCTAAAAGGTAGGATGGAGGGCTTACTTCTTTGCAGCTCTCCTGCCAAATCGACTTCATTTGTAGTTTTAGAAATGAGTTCACACTGCAAAACAGAATATAGCTTTTTCATGGCATTCAGCTTTTAGCTTTTCGTTTTGTGGAACGAGAATCAACTTTGATGGTGTCCCAATCCATAGATTGGAACACTTTACCATACCACTTAGATGAAGTCCGATGACAACAGTCTCTAGCAATGTGGAGAGGGGGAAAAAATATCTCGACAATTCAATGTCCCAAGTGGAGGTAGCTAGTTGACATAAAAATTTTGCCTGAAAACTATAACATTTTTTTGTTTGTTTGTTGTTTTATGTGTTTCATAGGAAAACTGAA
>WLWD01004400.1_pt1 | contig 25297 bp, 12 predicted proteins | sample 6712731 | NCBI WGS metagenome assembly WLWD01 (sample SAMN12718690, study PRJNA576275) | sponge metagenome | isolation source: marine sponge | host: Mycale hentscheli | place: New Zealand: South Island, Marlborough, Capsize Point | collected 2014-11-01 | reverse complement strand
ACTATTACCTCTACAGTTCCTCCTGTTACTATATGAACTGTACTACACTATTACCTCTACAGTTCCTCCTGTTACTATATGAACTGTACTACACTATTACCTCTACAGTTCCTCCTGTTACTATATGAAATGCACTACACTATTACCTCTACAGTTCCTCCTGTTACTATATGAAATGTACTACACTATTACCTCTACAGTTCCTCCTGTTACTATATGAAATGTACTACACTATTACCTCTACAGTTCCTCCTGTTACTATATGAACTGCACTACACTATTACCTCTACGTTCTACCTGTTACTATATTGAACTGTACTACACTATTACCTCTACAGGTTACTCCGTACTATTGAAATGCCACTACCACTATTACCTCTACAGTTCCTCCTGTTACTATATGAAATGCACTACACTATTACCTCTACAGTTCCTCCTGTTACTATATGAACTGCACTACACTGTTACCTCTACAGTTCCTCCTGTTACTATATGAACTGCACTACACTATTACCTATGCAGTTCCTCCTGTTACTATATGAAATGTACTACACTATTACCTCTACAGTTCCTCCTGTTACTATATGAAATGTACTACACTATTACCTCTACAGTTCCTCCTGTTACTATATGAAATGTACTACACTATTACCTCTACAGTTCCTCCTGTTACTATATGAACTGCACTACACTATTACCTCTGCAGTTCCTCCTGTTACTATATGAAATGTACTACACTATTACCTCTACAGTTCCTCCTCTGTTACTATATGAAATGCACTACACTATTACCTCTACAGTTCCTCCTGTTACTATATGAAATGTACTACACTATTACCTCTACAGTTCCTCCTGTTACTATATGAACTGCACTACACTATTACCTCTGCAGTTCCTCCTGTTACTATATGAAATGTACTACACTATTACCTCTACAGTTCCTCCTCTGTTACTATATGAAATGCACTACACTATTACCTCTACAGTTCCTCCTGTTACTATATGAAATGTACTACACTATTACCTCTACAGTTCCTCCTGTTACTATATGAACTGCACTACACTATTACCTCTACAGTTCCACCTGTTACTATATGAACTGCACTACACTATTACCTCTACAGTTCTTCCTGTTACTATATGAAATGTACTACACTATTACCTCTACAGTTCTTCCTGTTACTATATGAAATGCACTACACTATTTCCTCTACAGTTCCTCCTGTTACTATATGAACTGCACTACACTATTACCTCTACAGTTCTTCCTGTTACTATATGAAATGCACTACACTATTTCCTCTACAGTTCCTCCTGTTACTATATGAACTGCACTACACTATTACCTCTACAGTTCCTCCTGTTACTATATGAAATGCACTACACTATTACCTCTACAGTTCCTCCTGTTACTATATGAAATGTACTACACTATTACCTCTACAGTTCCTCCTGTTACTATATGAACTGCACTACACTATTACCTCTACAGTTCCACCTGTTACTATATGAACTGCACTACACTATTACCTCTACAGTTCTTCCTGTTACTATATGAAATGTACTACACTATTACCTCTACAGTTCTTCCTGTTACTATATGAAATGCACTACACTATTTCCTCTACAGTTCCTCCTGTTACTATATGAACTGCACTACACTATTACCTCTACAGTTCTTCCTGTTACTATATGAAATGCACTACACTATTTCCTCTACAGTTCCTCCTGTTACTATATGAACTGCACTACACTATTACCTCTACAGTTCCTCCTGTTACTATATGAAATGCACTACACTATTACCTCTACAGTTCCTCCTGTTACTATATGAAATGTACTACACTATTACCTCTACAGTTCCTCCTGTTACTATATGAACTGTACTACACTATTATCTCTACAGTTCCTCCTGTTACTATATGAACTGCACTACACTATTACCTCTGCAGTTCCTCCGTATCTGGTATTGTCCCTCACCTTTGTGAAGTGAGACAGAGAGTTTACTATCATCTCTGAGTGGAGTGATGAAATTTCTCATACTTCTGTCATCTTCCTTTTCTACATTATCTTCCTCATCATCATCCAAACTGAGATCCTCTAAATCTGGAAAAAATTTAAATTATTGATGATATACTGTAAGTTCCAATATTTTCATAATCTTAAATTTGGGCATGAACATTGCTTTTGAGTATATTATAACTTCATATCTACAAACCACACTCATATTTAAGAATACTTGTCTAGAATAATCCAGTGCATGAAACTCCTAAATTATATTCATATTTGCAGGTATTTATAGTGAGCTGGTTTATTTGTATGAGTGATAGCACGGGTAACCTGTGCTATTCAGGATTAATAGTATAAATAACACAATTGAAATAGCACAAGGCGAAGTCGAGTGCCATTTCAATTGTTTTACGAGTGCTATTGATCCCTAATACCACAGGTTACCCGTGCCATCACTCAATAATAGTAGACCAGCTTTTTAAAAAGGCATTTGCAATTGTAGCTACACTGTATCGTTCACTCACTATCTCCATATTTCAGGATTAGCTTCCACTGGAACTTCGTTTTTAACCTACGGCTCCTCCTAATCTGTTGAAAAACATTCCGTCTAATACAGGTAGAGTTTCTGTGGTAGAATAACATTGTCTCCAACTACAAATTACTCGAACTGTACGTTTCCAAGGTTAACGCTGCACACATGCACACTTACCCATACTATTTCACTTAGCTATGGTGGTATTTCACTTAGCTTCTAAATAGTTTCTGTGCTATTTCACTTAGTTAAGCGCTATTTCACTTTTCCCATGCAATTTCAATTGAACAGCGATTTTCCCATCAAACTATTATTTTTTAAAAATCGTATAGTTAGTGCTTGAATGTGTGCTATTCCCACTCCATTCCATTGCTATGTGTACTATTTCCACTCCATTCCATTGCTATGTGTACTATTCCCACTCCATTCCATTGCTATGTGTACTATTTTCACTCCATTCCATTGCTATGTGTACTATTCCCACTCCATTCCATTGCTATGTGTACTATTCCCACTCCATTCCATTACTATGTGTACTATTCCCATTCTATTCCATTGCTATGTGTACTATTTCCACTCCATTCCATTGCTATATGTACTATTTCCACTCCATTCCATTGCTATGTGTGCTATTCCCATTCTATTCCATTACTATGTGTAGTATTCCCATTCCATTCTATTACTACGTGTACTGTTCCCACTTCATTCCATTGCTATGTGTACTAATCCAACTACTTGTACTGTTCCCACTTCATTCCATTACTATGTGTACTATTCTCACTCCATTCCATTCTGTGTACTATTCCCACTCCATTGCATTACTTGTTATTCCAACTCCATTCCATTCTATGTGCACTTTTCCCACTCCAACTTTCTCTAATTAGCCTCAGGAACCACGCCCTCCATCCCACCCACTTCTTTCTGCTGGCTTCTACCACATATTCAAACAACCTGTAGTAACTGATTATGGGTCATGACAACATTGCTCAGAATTAAATTCGATTACCATGAAACAAAATAATGGTGGACACTGATATTAAAATTTTCACAGTACAGAAAAACCATTTTCAGATTGAGTTCAATTCTTTACCAGTTCTATAACTGGTCGTGCTGTAATGAACACGCACATCTAGCAGAGGTGGCATTCTCAACAATGAAATAATTTCATAGACAGCCGGGACAAATGGGAATACCTTCTGGGACCAGATTCTATGCCACAGTGAGCACTTCATGATTCATGTGTATTATAGTCTGGCATAGCCAGACCCTTTACCTAATTTCTACACAGAGAAAGGGTCTGGGGACAATCATGCACATCAGCTGTTGTTCTAGAGGAATGTGGTAGTGGTTGTCAAATTACATTTACGGCGCCCGCAGTTTGCAGGACACGCTGACCTGAACACAACCACAGAGTATTTTGCACAGGCGCAGCAATCACCAATATTGTGATAGTTCAGGAACGTGGGCTCCATTATGTACACTTGTGGTGAGACGCCCACCTATTTCACTGAGGGCTGCCTAGTAGATGACCAAAAAATGTTAACTAACCACATCCTAAATCTTGGTTCAAGAACAGCAAATGTGCATGATTGGCCCCAGACTCTTTTCTTTTTCTGTTTTTTTGGTTGTGTATTATTTATTCGATCCATATACACCGTTAAATTTTACCATTCACATTACAAATGCACCATTCACATTAACGGGTGTGCCTAATAGGCAAACTCTAACCTGAGCAAACTATTTCTTGACATTCTTCATCGAGGAAGTAGCCGTCTTCCTCCATCACTCGCTATCTTTTTGCGTGGAAGTAGTTGCAGAAGATTTTAGAATAGACGATCTTTACCACATTCATAACTCCCTCTCTTGTTGCGTGGAAGTGGTTGTAGAAACTTTTAGAATGAATGAATGAATGACCTTTACCATATTCATGGAAGTCGCGGGTGCGCGGGTTCACAATCTAAACACAACTTGCTTTGTAGGTCAGCCATATATTTTTACTCGGAAGGTGCAGCCTTGACTTGCTTCTTCCCAGACAAGTTGCAAGAAGATAAAAGCGCACAAGTTTTTTCTTTACTTAGCTATGTAGCTCGTTAGTTGTCAGGTGTGATGGAAGTTGCTTCAATATGGAGGGGCACCATGTACTACAACCAATATGGAGGGGCACCATGTACTACAACCAATATGGAGGGGCACCATGTACTACAACCAATATGGAGGGGCACCATGTAGCTACTACAACCAATATGGAGGGGCACCATGTAGCTACTACAACCAATATGCCCTAACTTTACTTTCATAAGAAAAAAAAATTACATTAACTAAGCAACGTTTAAATTGATTTTGTTCAATTAAATTGTTCCTTAAAATTTTTCATTCCTTTATGAATTCCTTAGCAAATTGAATTGATTCATGAGCCAAACAATACCTGAAGTTTAATGATACAGTGGGTGGGTGGGGCGTCTCGTGTGCGCTGTGTTCTGGTCGTTCCGTCATCTTCTCCTACTACCATCCATGTGTCAACTGGTGTCCAGTGCTTGCCATCCCGTACCGGTTCTGGCACTCTTTACACCAATATGTCTGCATGAAGTGTGCCTCCTGTAAAGCAATGAATCTGGGGAATCCTGCATTTTCACACTCAGAATGATTTCAGGATCACTGTGCGGGACCGTCCAGATCTTGTCCCGATGAAGTTGAGTATACCAGTTAGCAAGTAGCTAATGTCAGATCCCTTGAAATATAGACTCACTAGCGAGTAAAGATTAATACCAACAGGTGGCAGTGTACAGAGTAACTGACATTAATATTAAAATATTGGTAACTAACAAAAATGATGCTTTGTTTACTGTTATAAACAAAAGAGGAATGACATCGACGATCGACGACATCGACGACTAACGCCGAGGACATCGACGAGGTTAAAACTGAGTATGCGCGTATGAGTGAGTATGCACTTATGAGTGAGTATGTAACAGAGTGAAGCTAGCTAATAAGTTATGAAGATATGTCTTGTGGAGGGCTAGAACCCGAACATTCTCCGGGGGGGAGTGTGTTTTCTTCCAATAAGGGTACGAGTTTATGAATGGCTCTCCTGTAGACTCCTTTTTGAGTCTTTACAGTAGCAACTCTGACCAAACCGTCGGCTCCTGGGTGAGTTTGAGTTACTTTTCCCAATGGCCATGATCGAATAAAGAGATCAGAATCTTTGATGATCACTATGTCACCCACTTGTAGTGATCGTTGAGGCTGCTTAAACTTGCTAATTCTGTTTAGCTGAATAATGTAGTCACTGCTCCATCTTTGCCAGAAGTCCGCTACAAGTCGTTGTTGCAAGTTCCATCGGGTAAGTCCATTTATTTTGCGTGTTGTAAGATCAGGAACAGGAACTGACTTGAGTGCTTTGCCAATTAAAAAATGACCAGGGGTGAGAACCTCTATACCGTCATCTGAAGAAGATTCCAGATGAACTAGAGGGCGGCTGTTGAGAACTGCCTCTATCTCAACTGTGATTGTATACAGTTCGTCCATAAACAAGTTGTGAGAGCCTATCACTTTGTTGAGAAGTAGCTTCATCGATTTCACAGCAGCTTCCCACAATCCGCCAAAGTGTGGAGATCGAGCTGGAATATGGGACCATTTGATATTTTTAGCTGTGCAAAAACGAATCACGGCATCCTGAACTGTAGTCGAATTTAGAGTGTTGTAAAGGTCTTTCAGTTCCCGCTGAGCACCGATAAAGTTCGTACCATTGTCGGTGGTAAGAGTTTCGGGACAACCTCGACGAGCCACAAAACAACGGAGAGCAGCAAGAAAACCTTCGGAGGAGAGATCTCGGACGACTTCTAAGTGTACGGCTTTCGTGGCCATACAGACGAAAACACAGATGTAAGTTTTTACCAACGTACGTGCTCGAGTATACCCACGCTTGATCATAATAGGACCAGCGAAATCAGCTCCGGTATGGTGGAATGGAGAAGTCGGTGTGACTCGTGTAGCTGGCAACTGACCCATGAGTTGAGTAGTCGTTCGAGAGTAGGTCTTTCTGCAGCGAACACAGGCTCTAGAGACACTCTTTGCAAGGTGCTTGACTCCAATCACATGAAACCGTAGAGATAAAATAGCAAGCAAGGCACTAGGGCCAACATGCAAGTTATCAACATGTAACTGGACACAGATTAACTTAGAGAGTCTATCAGATCGATTTAGGATGATGGGATGTTTCTGGCTGACAGTCAAAAAAGAATTCTCCAAACGTCCACCAACACGAATTAGACCTTTGTTATCTAGATATGGGTGGAGATGAAAAATCTTGCTCTGTTGAGAAACTTTTCCGGTAGCCTGAAGTGAGACAAAATCAGCATCAAAGCAGCGTTCTTGACTGAGCTTCACCAGTTTAGTTTCTGTGTTCTGTAATTCCTCCAGAGACAACTGTGGTGACTGAGTTCTGGAACTAGGCAATAACCTGCAGTTGGTAACAAAACGTATACACCATGACAAAACCCTTTTAAGGTGAGTGTATGAGGAAAAAACCTCAGTGATGTCTTCTGAAGGAGGAGAGGTAATCAGAACTGCAGCCTTAGTCTCAGTTAAAATCTTCTGATTCCTCCAATCATTACGACATGGCCACAGAGAAGGAGATTCGAGCAGCCAAGGAGGGCCTTTCCACCATAGATCATGTGAAATCAGTTCACTTGGAGATGCTCCTCTGGATGCCACATCAGCAGGGTTGCAGTCTGTAGGAACATGTCTCCAATGTGTGGATGGAATACGGCTAACTGTGTCCATGACTCTGTTACAGACATAAGACTTGAGCTTTGCAGGTGGAGTAGACAGCCAACACAGTACAATGGTTGAATCACTCCAGGCATATATATCTGTAAGGGAAATAGAAAGAGCATTAGAAACAGTAATAAGAATTTTACTTAACAACTGAGCTCCACAGAGTTCTTTTCTTGGAGTGGTAGATCCACAGATAGGAGTGACTTTAGTCTTGGCTATCAGCAGTGAAGTTGAGACAGATGTGTCTGAGTAGACAGCTCGTAAGTAGACAACTCCAGCATAGGCAGAATCTGAAGCATCACTGAAGCCATGCAGTTGGAGACTTCTGACTTGCTTTCCCTTTTCCAGGTGATAGCATGGAATAGGATGTGAAGTTATGAGAGAAAGTTCCTCTCTCCATTTTTTCCATTTATGAGAAATGTTTTCTGAGACAGTATCATCCCAAGCCAACTTCAATTTCCAGAGTTCTTGGAGCAAAACTTTGACTACAATTGTACAGGGAGCAAACCATCCAAGAAGATCGAATGTTTTGGCAACATCTGACGCTATTTTTCTCTTTGTTGGTTCGTCATCTACATTGAACGTGGGAGTTGAAACGTGAAGAGTGTCCTTCCTGGTGTCCCAATGAAGGCCAAGAGCCTTGTGGCATTCTGCTGGAGGGGAGATAAGCTGAACACCGTCGTCCTCTCGCATGTTCGTAGGAACATTTTTCACCACGCTAGCGTCGTTCGATCTCCACTTCCTCAGCCACATACAAGCGCAACGCAGAAGAGCGATAAGTTCCTCTTGAACCTCGATCGCTTCCGTTGAGGTTGCGGCTCCAGTTAGGCAATCATCCACATAGAAGTTAGCGATGATCTTAGCAGCTCTAGGATATTGCTCTTGATGGTCTTTAGCTACTTGACGCAGAACTTGAGTAGCCAGAAATGGAGAAGACGTCACTCCAAAAGTAACTCTAGTCATTCGCATGTCAATGACACCCTCCCCCCGGGGAGCTGCTTGCAAGAAGCGGTGCAAATCCCGGTCATCCTTGTGTACTTCTACCTCACGGAACATTTTGGAAATGTCAGCACTCATACCAATAAGGTGAGTTCGAAAACGAAGAATGACATCGGTGAGCATCGGGTAAAGGTTCGGACCAGGAAGCAGAATGTCGTTTAGAGAGAATCCAGACGTGGTTGTGGCCGAAGCGTCAAATACTATTCGGAGTTTAGTAGTTGTACTGGACAACTTGACAACACCATGAGAAGGTAGGTAGAATACTGAAGATTTCGGCGTAGCCAGGTTATCAACGGGAACGGGTTCAGCATGACCTAGTTCCTCGTACTCCTGTAGCGCTTGAGTGAAATTCTTGTACTTTCCCTTACGTTGGAGCGACTGCCGATTTTGATAGAATCTTCTGCTGGCTTGATCACGAGAATCACCTAAGGAAAAAGGAACAGACTTAACAGGTAAGCGAACAATGTACCTACCCTCCTCATTTCGACTGTGGGTCTTTTGGAAATGATCTAGAGCTTGAAGATCCTCCTCCGAGAACTGTTTGTGATCCAAGGGTGCTTCCTCAGTTTCCCAAAATGCAGTCAGTAGATCGTCAGTAGTGGGATCAGAGGCATGGGAATGTAGACACAGGTGAGACTGAAGTGGAGGGGGTTCAGGAATACACTTTCCTCGGATAGACCAGCCAAAAACTGTCTCCCAAGCGTGAAGAAGGCCATCCTGTGAAGAGCGTCTTCCGGTTAACATAATTGCATCGAGTACGTCGGACCCTAGTAGCATGTCAATTCTGCCGGGATAGTCGAAGTTAGGGTCAGCCAATTGTAAACCCTGTAGAAAAGATCGATTCCTGACACCTTTAAGGTAGAATCCAGGCTGGTCATTAGTGATTTTATTGATTATCACAGCTTTCAACAGAATGGATTGACGTTTATCAGGAACCAAGGAGAGTTCAGCTTTGAAGTTGCAGCCAGGAACCGCAGTTTGGGCTATTCCAGTGAGATGAGTGAGCTCACGAATCTTTTCTACCTTCAGTTGTTGGGCCAGTCGAGAGGTCATAAAGGACATATGTGAACCACTATCAAGTAGAGCTCGTGCTTTCTGAAGTCGTCCTCTAGATTCGACAGTAACTTGGCAGATTCCCAGGAAAACTTTGGGCTCGAGTGGATCTCGGTCAGTCGAAGAGGTGTGGTTATTATTCGAAGCCGTCGTCGTAGCTGGCTGTTGATTGGAGACTTGTCGATCAGGTGTTTCGGAATTTCGAGCGGAACGTTGACGGTGCAACAGTGAGTGATGTCGACCTCCACAGACCCTACATGACTTAAAACTAGGACAGTCTCTAGAAGCATGATTAAAAGATAGACAATTTGAACATACCCTAAGTCTTGAGACTGTATTGGATCTCTCCTCTACTGACTTGGTCTTGAAGGCGGCACACATGTAGAGTGGGTGATTCCCATCATGACACAAGGAACAGTTGTTTTCCTTACTAACATGGAAAGAGGTGCTATGCTTTCCCTGTTTCGCTGGTTGGGCAGTAGGACCTGGCGAGTCCATCGTTCGTCCTTGTAGACCCATCCAATATTGCTTGAGAAGTTCAACCAGTCTGTCAGTAGTTGGAGTAGTCTTTGAATCGGCAGTTTTCTCCGTCCAGTAACGAAAAAATTCGTCAGGCATGTGAAGTTCAGCAATAACAGTGAACAAAGTGTCAAGTGAAACTACTCCACATTCCTTCATGGTAGCGACAGTACGCTGAATAAGTGTGATGAGTTGACCGATTCCCTCATTGGTAAGTTTCCAGTTGTGTTTAATGAAACTCTGATGAATGGTGCGACTGGTGACTCGTGGTTGGTCGTAACGTTCTTTTAGAGCTTTGACAGCAGCGTTGAAATCTGAACCACGCCGAGTGTGCGAGTCAATGATCTCTTTGCCTTCCTCACATTTTATTGTCATTTGTAAGAAAGAAAGTTTATCAACGTCAGTAAGAGTAAGATCTTTGTCCAACACGTTGTTGAACTTCTCCCAGTATGGACGCCAACTTCCATTGTCTCCATTGAAGCTGGGTAGTTCGATGCGAGGTAGACGATCGAATTTGGAAGTTAACTGAGGTTTGTCTTCCTTTGAAGCAGACGCAGTGTCGTCTGGATTATCGCTGTGGTACCTCTCCCACAGTGTGGTAAGGTCTAGATGATACTTCTGTAAGGTGTCCATTAGTCCAGGACGATCCTTCAGAGGAAAAGCAAGTGCTTGAAGTTCTTTGAGCTTGACGTTGAGCTCAGTGAGTGTAGTCTTTACGCCGTAATTGGAAACAGTTGGTTGAACAGTGATAGCATCGATAGTAGATTTGGCTAGGTTGCTCTGCTGAAGAACCCGAGCTGCTGTTAGCTGTTGTGTGAGTCCCTTGCGAGTAGCAAGCATCTTACAATGGTTAGCATGGTGTTCATCTTCCTCTTTCTCAATGTTTTCCTCCTTGATGTGGACAAGAATTGCATTCTGAAGAAGTTCAGCGATGGAAATGTTTTCCTTGATTTTCTCCAGATGGTGTTCAATAGATCCTATGTCCAAATCTTCAATCGGTTGTGCTGTGCAATCCTTGCAGTAACGCTCGTTCCTTGTGGCGTCTCTACGGTTATTCGTTCGACGTCGTTTCAAAGAAGTCAAGTCTTCTTCACGTAGAATCAATTCGAAGCGAACTAAATCCTGTCTCGTCGTCATGGTAAATTACACCAAGGAATTGTGAGGAAGATAAAATATAGAGAATAAAGAACACTTTATTACACTAGTCGAGTAACAAAGTATCCGGCTCGAAGGACCAAAAATGTGCGGGACCGTCCAGATCTTGTCCCGATGAAGTTGAGTATACCAGTTAGCAAGTAGCTAATGTCAGATCCCTTGAAATATAGACTCACTAGCGAGTAAAGATTAATACCAACAGGTGGCAGTGTACAGAGTAACTGACATTAATATTAAAATATTGGTAACTAACAAAAATGATGCTTTGTTTACTGTTATAAACAAAAGAGGAATGACATCGACGATCGACGACATCGACGACTAACGCCGAGGACATCGACGAGGTTAAAACTGAGTATGCGCGTATGAGTGAGTATGCACTTATGAGTGAGTATGTAACAGAGTGAAGCTAGCTAATAAGTTATGAAGATATGTCTTGTGGAGGGCTAGAACCCGAACATTCACTTATAAAACTACTTTTTAACTCCAACCCCATTACTTTAGCACTTCCACCACACATTCTGAGGGTAACATAATGAAACAGCTGTGGGTCACAAAGTAAAATAAATTTGTGTGTGGGTGACTTAGTGATACACTTCTGTGAAGTCAATTTCACTTAGTGATTCCTGACCAGGTCTACCCTTGTATGGACAGAACTGAACTGAACACACACTATCATCACACACACACACTCAATAATCATGCATGTACGCATCTCGCGTATTATTTCCTCACGTCATAGCCGCGAGCCAACTGCGTTGTCTGGCTACGCATTCTTATGGTTACTCAGTGCTTTTAAATTATTCCATTTGTGTATTTTCACTTTTATCTGAGTGTTATTATAGTAAAATATACGGACACAACGAAGACCATTCCCACCGTTGTGTTAGCCGACTGTGGAGAGGGAGCTCATGAAAATCATCCTTGCCCCCTTCAATTCCCTTAGTGACTCAGTTCTAGTGAGTCTCTTAGTGACACAGTTCTGTTGGGGTCATTTAGTGAGTCCCTTAGTGACACAATTCTGTAGATCAATTAGTGAGTCCCTTAGTGAGACAGTTCTGTTGGATCATTTAGTGAGTCTCTTAATGACACAGTTCTGTTAGGTCATTTAGTGAGTCCCTTAGTGACACAGTTCTGTTGAGTCACTTAGTGAGTCCCTTAGCGACAAAGTTCTGTAGATCAATTAGTGAGTCTCATTGGGTTGTTTAGTGAGTCCTTAGTTACACACTTTTATTGCGTCACTTAGTGAGTCCCTTAGTGACACATTTCTATTGGGTCACTTAGTGAGACCCTTAGTGACACATTTCTATTGGGTCATTTAATGAGTTTCTTAGTGACACAGTTCTGTTGGGTCATTTAGTGAGTCTCTTAGTGACACAGTTCTGTTGGGTCACTTAGTGAGTCTCTTAGTGACACATTTCTATTGGGTCATTTAGTGAGTCTTAGTAACACAGTTCTAGTGAGTCTCTTAGTGAAGCAGTTCTGTTGGGTCACTTAGTGAGTCCCTAGTGACACAGTTCTAGTGAGTCTCTAAGTGAAGCAGTTCTGTGGGTCACTTAGTGAGTCCCTAGTAACACAGTTCTAGTGAGTCTCTTAGTGAAACAGTTCTGTTGGGTCACTTAGTGAGTCCCTAGTGACACAGTTCTAGCGACATTACAACATTATCATGAATATTGTGTAATATTATTAACAAGTTTGATCTATAGTTCATTTTTCTTATAGATTGTTGGCTGTTCTTCTCCATCTATGACATCTTTACAGATTATCTGCAAGAACAAACTGCTATAAAATAACAAAATTAGAGTGTAGTTATACCTCCACTTACAATCTGCTCATGAATATTTTCCAGTTGTTTATAAATTCCAGATCTCCATATCTATAGTTATAAGAACTATTTCACATTTGGCTACTTGCACAAGTGTTTACAAAACTGATTGCCATTGTGGTCTTCAAATCTACTGATCACTATAGCTACATGCCTGTGCATACAATTTGTTTAACTCAAAATTTTTATCTGACTTAATGTATGTGAGTGTCCATTAAACTACCAAATCTTACTTCACATGGCTCTCTTTTCTCCATGTTGACCTTATTCACAAGCAGCCATTGTTCAGGTGGTGGAGTATTGAAGTTAAGTTTGAAGTTTAGGTTAGCCATCCTGGTTGTTATGGTAACGACCTCGGTTCGACCTTCTAGTGGTGGTTTTCTAATTAGCACGGAGAATGGTACGGGTCGCGAAGTGGGAATGTTAATTAAAAGTTGAAAGATAGGTTACGGTAATGCACTTCTTCTATAGGGCTCTTGCAGGTAAGCAGCGAGTAGGAGCAGAGATGGAATATAGATTGTACTTGTAATAGGTGACCTTTTAGCGAGCGTGGGGCGAAAGAACTAGCTACATTACCACTATACCTGGAGCGTAGGAAGCCTACTTTGATTATTCAAATATCTACTTTGGTATTATTTTAAGCACTAAAGATACAACAACAACAACAAATGAATACCTAGCCAGCTATTTGAAACGACAACTTTGTTGGGACTTCTTAGAGCTAGTCAAACTGAATATTCTGAGATAGAGGATACCCTACCATATTATTGAAGTAAAATTAATAGTGTGCCCCTTGACATAGATTATTTCTGAGGTTGTTTCTGACATGGTCTGAAATAGGTTGTTTCTGATATGATGTGAAAATAGGTTGTCTCTGATATGATGTGAAATAGGTTGTTTCTGATATGATGTGAAATAGGTTGTCTCTGATATGATGTGAAATAGGTTGTTTCTGACATGATGTGAAATAGGTTGACATGATGTGAAATAGGTTGTTTCTGATATGATGTGAAATAGGTTGTTTCTGACATGATGTGAAATAGGTTGACATGATGTGAAATAGGTTGTTTCTGACATGATGTGAAATAGGTTGTTTCTGACATGATGTAAAATAGGTTGTTTCTGATATGATGTGAAATAGGTGTGAAGGTTGTTTCTGACATGATGTGAAATAGGTTGTCTCTGATATGATGTGAAATAGGTTGTTTCTGACATGATGTGAAATAGATTGTCTCTGATATGATGTGAAATAGGTTGTCTCTGATATGATGTGAAATAGGTTGTTTCTGATATGATGTGAAATAGGTTGTTTCTGACAAGATGTGAAATAGGTTGTTTCTGGTATGGTGTGAAATAGGTAGGTTCTAGTTGTTTATTGCTAGTTCTCTTATAGTATGTCAGACAGAGCTTCTAGTTGTTTATTGCTAGTTCTCTTATAGAATGTCAGACAGAGCTTCTAGTTGTTTATTGCTAGTTCTCTTATAGAATGTCAGACAGAGCTTCTAGTTGTTTATTGCTAGTTCTCTTATAGAATGTCAGACAGAGCTTCTAGTTGTTTATTGCTAGTTCTCTTATAGTATGTCAGACAGAGCTTCTAGTTGTTTATTGCTAGTTCTCTTATAGAATGTCAGACAGAGCTTCTAGTTGTTTATTGCTAGTTCTCTTATAGAATGTCAGACAGAGCTTCTAGTTGTTTATTGCTAGTTCTCTTATAGTATGTCAGACAGAGCTTCTAGTTGTTTATTGCTAGTTCTCTTATAGTATGTCAGACAGAGCTTCTAGTTGTTTATTGCTAGTTCTCTATAGAATGTCAGACAGAGCTTCTAGTTGTTTATTGCTAGTTCTCTTATAGAATGTCAGACAGAGCTTCTAGTTGTTTATTGCTAGTTCTCTTATAGTATGTCAGACAGAGCTTCTAGTTGTTTATTGCTAGTTCTCTTATAGAATGTCAGACAGAGCTTCTAGTTGTTTATTGCTAGTTCTCTTATAGAATGTCAGACAGAGCTTCTAGTTGTTTATTGCTAGTTCTCTTATAGAATGTCAGACAGAGCTTCTAGTTGTTTATTGCTAGTTCTCTTATAGTATGTCAGACAGAGCTTCTAGTTGTTTATTGCTAGTTCTCTTATAGAATGTCAGACAGAGCTTCTAGTTGTTTATTGCTAGTTCTCTTATAGTATGTCAGACAGAGCTTCTAGTTGTTTATTGCTAGTTCTCTTATAGAATGTCAGACAGAGCTTCTAGTTGTTTATTGCTAGTTCTCTTATAGAATGTCAGACAGAGCTTCTAGTTGTTTATTGCTAGTTCTCTTATAGTATTGTTTCTGACATGATGTGAAATAGGTTGTCTCTGATATGATGTGAAATAGGTTGTCTCTGATATGATGTGAAATAGGTTGTTTCTGACATGATGTGAAATAGGTAGTTTCTGGTATGATGTGAAATAGGTTGTTTCTGATATGATGTGAAATAGGTTGTTTCTGATATGATGTGAAATAGGTTGTTTCTGACATGACGTGAAATCGGTTGTTTCTGATATGATGTGAAATAGGTTGTCTCTGATATGATGTGAATTCTGATATGACGTGAAATAGGTTGTTTCTGATATGATCTGAAATTGGTTGTTTCTGATATGATGTGAAATAGGTTGTTTCTGATATGATGTGAAATAGGTTGTCTCTGATATGATGTGAAATAGGTTGTTTCTGATATGATGTGAAATAGGTTGTTTCTGACATGACGTGAAATAGGTTGTTTCTGAAATGACGTGAAATAGGTTGTTTCTGATATGATGTGAAATAGGTTGTTTCTGACATGACGTGAAATAGGTTGTTTCTGATATGATGTGAAATAGGTTGTCTCTGATATGATGTGAAATAGGTTGTTTCTGATATGACGTGAAATAGGTTGTTTCTGATATGATCTGAAATTGGTTGTTTCTGATATGATGTGAAATAGGTTGTTTCTGATATGATGTGAAATAGGTAGTTTCTGGTATGATGTGAAATAGGTAGTTTCTGACATGATGTGAAATAGGTTGACATGATGTGAAATAGGTTGTCTCTGATATGACGTGAAATAGGTTGTTTCTGACATGATGTGAAATAGGTAGTTTCTGATATGATCTGAAATTGGTTGTTTCTGATATGATGTGAAATAGGTTGTTTCTGACATGATGTGAAATAGGTTGTTTCTGACATGATGTGAAATAGGTTGTTTCTGACATGATGTGAAATAGGTTGTCTGATATGATGTGAAATAGGTTGTTTCTGGTATGGTGTGAAATAGGTAGTTTCTGATATGATGTGAAATAGGTTGTTTCTGATATGATCTGAAATAGGTAGTTTCTGATATGATGTGAAATAGGTTGTCTCTGATATGATGTGAAATAGGTTGTTTCTGACATGACGTGAAATAGGTTGTTTCTGATATGATGTGAAATAGGTTGTTTCTGATATGATGTGAAATAGGTTGTTTCTGATATGATGTGAAATAGGTAGTTTCTGATATGATGCGAAATAGGTAGTTTCTGATAAGATGTGAAATAGGTTGTTTCTGACATGATGTGAAATAGGTTGTTTCTGATAAGATGTAAAATAGGTTGTCTCTGATAAGATGTGAAATAGATTGTTTCTGATATGATGTGAAATAGGTAGTTTCTGATATGATGTGAAATAGGTAGTTTCTGGTATGATGTGAAATAGATTGTTTCTGATATGATGTGAAATAGGTAGTTTCTGATATGATGTGAAATAGGTAGTTTCTGGTATGATGTGAAATAGGTAGTTTCTGACATGATGTGAAATAGGTAGTTTCTGGTATGATGTGAAATAGGTGTTTCTGATATGATGTGAAATAGGTAGTTTCTGGTATGATGTGAAATAGGTGTTTCTGATATGATGTGAAATAGGTGTTTCTGATATGATGTGAAATAGGTGTTTCCGATAAGATGTGAAATAGGTAGTTTCTGGTATGATGTGAAATAGGTAGTTTCTGGTACGGTGTGAAATAGGTAGTTTCTGGTATGGTGTGAAATAGGTAGTTTCTGGTATGATGTGAAATAGGTAGTTTCTGGTATGATGTGAAATAGGTAGTTTCTGATATGATGTGAAATAGGTTGTTTCTGACATGATGTGAAATAGGTAGTTTCTGGTATGATGTGAAATAGGTGTTTCTGATATGATGTGAAATAGAGTTTCTGGTATGATGTGAAATAGGTTGTCTCTGATATGATGTGAAATAGGTGTTTCCGATAAGATGTGAAATAGGTAGTTTCTGGTATGATGTGAAATAGGTTGTCTCTGATATGATGGTAGGTGTTTCCGATAAGATGTGAAATAGGTAGTTTCTGGTATGATGTGAAATAGGTAGTTTCTGGTATGGTGTGAAATAGGTAGTTTCTGGTATGGTGTGAAATAGGTAGTTTCTGGTATGGTGTGAAATAGGTAGTTTCTGGTATGATGTGAAATAGGTTGTCTCTGATATGATGTGAAATAGGTTGTTTCTGATATGATGTGAAATAGGTTGTTTCTGATATGATGTGAAATAGGTTGTCTCTGATATGATGTGAAATAGGTTGTTTCTGATATGATGTGAAATAGGTTGTCTCTGATATGATGTGAAATAGGTGTTTCCGATAAGATGTGAAATAGGTAGTTTCTGGTATGATGTGAAATAGGTAGTTTCTGGTATGGTGTGAAATAGGTAGTTTCTGGTATGGTGTGAAATAGGTAGTTTCTGGTATGATGTGAAATAGGTAGTTTCTGATATGATGTGAAATAGGTTGTTTCTGATATGATGTGAAATAGGTTGTCTCTGATATGATGTGAAATAGGTGTTTCCGATAAGATGTGAAATAGGTAGTTTCTGGTATGATGTGAAATAGGTAGTTTCTGGTATGGTGTGAAATAGGTAGTTTCTGGTATGGTGTGAAATAGGTAGTTTCTGGTATGATGTGAAATAGGTTGTCTCTGATATGATGTGAAATAGGTTGTCTCTGATATGTGAAATAGGTGTTTCCGATAAGATGTGAAATAGGTAGTTTCTGGTATGATGTGAAATAGGTTGTTTCTGGTATGATGTGAAATAGGTTGTCTCTGATATGATGTGAAATAGGTGTTTCCGATAAGATGTGAAATAGGTTGTCTCTGATTTGATGTGAAATAGGTTGTCTCTGATATGATGTGAAATAGGTTGTTTCTGATATGATGTGAAATAGGTTGTTTCTGACATGATGTGAAATAGGTAGTTTCTGATAAGATGTGAAATAGGTTGTTTCTGATATGATGTGAAATAGATTGTTTCTGATATGATGTGAAATAGGTAGTTTCTGGTATGATGTGAAATAGGTAGTTTCTGGTATGATGTGAAATAGGTAGTTTCTGGTATGATGTGAAATAGGTTGTTTCTGATATGATCTGAATGTTGCAGGACACAGTTAAGTCTCACAAACTTACCAAGTTTACTGACTGTCATAGGTCATAGCTATATGTCCTACTCAACAGTATTGCACTTACTTGAAAATCCATCCCCAATAGTCAAGTCATGTATGGTAAAAGGTTCATTTTACCATACGTAATTTATAATTTTAAAACTCGGCTGTTTTTTGTTGTTTTTTGTTATAGTAAGGATGGCTTGTTTATACTACACAAGCTATCATTTACTCGGGGAAATTAACCATAACCATAAACCATAAACTTGTGGTTTTACATTATTTTGCCTTTACTTTACTATGCATGTACACACTATTGTCTATCTGAATCTCTTCAAAATGAGCTAAAAATATTGGCAGAAAACCACACCCACTACAATTCAAAGACGTCAATGGCAAGAAAACCCTTACCTTCCCCTGCGCAACTAAACTACTCCTACCTCAAGATCAAGACATTCAAACTTCACACACACATTCCTAGATACTTTGTCTAGAAAGTAGTTTGGGAGATTTTTCTAAATGTTTATTTTTTTATTTTATATTAATTTTTTGGTAAAGAATAGTGGTTTTTTGATGAAAATTTGAAAAACCGTGAATAACTTAACCTAAAAAAAAAATTTTTAATTGGACCAAGTCACTTTAAAGAGTAGAAAAAGAGCTTTCAGACGATGTTAAAACATCACTTTAAAAAAATAGTGAGAACAAGCTATGATTTTTAGAAGATTGACAGTTCCACTTTTGAGATAATTGGGGTAAACCACAACACAAGTTATTCCAGCTGATAATGCCTGGAACAGAAGAAAATGAAGCACAAGTTACATTGTAAACACAGTTCACTCCACAGGAGTTGAAATAAAGATATATTGTGTTAGTCTCAAATTTAGAGGATCTTATGTTTCATCATTGCTTCAAAAAAGTACCCTGACTTATCGTTATTGTAAACAAGGAATGGCGAAGACACACTACACAAGCGATAACAGTAAAACAAAAATAATGGATTCTTCCCGGGCGGGTCCAAGTACTGTAAGTAGGGATGACAAAAAAATCATAAATAAATATCCAATTGACTTGAAACTTTGGATACAGCTTCAACCTAGAGAACAAAAATATAAAATAAGAAGTCAAAAAATGAAAGAAAAAAATATTTGTTTTTATGGTGACTGCCCCCCTAAAAAAAAATTTAATTTTTTTTAATTACTATGCACAGTGGCTGATTGCCAATTGTACTGAAGCACATCACTAATAATTTTCGTTTAGTCAGCATGAACTGAATGACTTTAATTTTAGTTATTGATATACTGCAGGGTTTCATAGAGACTATGGGAGCCCTGGGATTCCCCCCCCCCCCCCTAAATTTTTTGGTACTGCACTCTAACTTTTTTAGAACAGGAGGATATGCTACTACAATGATGGAACAGAAGTAACTAGCTAACAAATATACCCAATATTGTGACGCTCATCTTGCTTGGGTGAACCTTGGTGTTCAGCGTGGGGAATCTGTAAAGAAGTAGGTGAACTAGCAGTGGAGTAGGAAGATGAAAAATATTGGGGGGGCCAATATATAGAGCCAACTGTGATGAATACATTCACAGACTTACGTTACGTTAACTAATTGCAATGTCACAGTGGTATTTGCAAAGTATATATATATATATATATTATTACAACCTTGATATTTTTGCTTGAATATTTCTACATCATGCGAGCATTCTGTATTCTCCCATATTGTACGCTTGTTATTGAACGATCCAAGTAACCCGTGCGTAGCAAGTAAAATCAATGGAAAGTGTGTTGTAGCTAACCGGTTGAGAAAAAATATCAATGCAGCAATAAATCACATATCACACTCGTCATACAATATTGGAATTATATTTTATTCTCACGCCATATTTTCACTCGCCTTCAGCTCATGAAAATATTTGTGTGCTCGTAAAATATTTTCCCATATTGTACTCTGACTTGTGCTATAAGTATTACGAATGTAATAGCTGCAAATATTGTTGATTAAAAAACAAAAATGTAAAGTTGCATAGCATAAACATGTTAGCTAAGGTGATATGTTTCCAAAGTATTTGATTCTCTTGTCATTTCGCTTGATGAATTCTTCAGTAATTTTTGATAAATCAAGATTGTCTGTTTTGTTTTGATGATTATGCAAAAGTATACAAGGATTAAGACGTTGCTGGGTCATCGAGTTCCTCAGATACGTTTTTATACGCTTCAACCCAGAAAAACTACGTTCTGCAGTTGCAGTAGTGACAGGTACTGTCAAATATAGTAGCACTAGCTTATGAACCTCCGACAACATCATTTTGAAACTGGCTTGCTTATTGAAAACATCACATAGAGTCTGCACTCTTGTAACTTCACGAATTGTTATTCCATCAAGTGGTACTGCTTTATTGCATCTGGTAACATTTTCAAGTGCAGGCTTAGTTTGCTGAAGTCGATGTCTTTCTGATACATTGTGCATATATCCTGAGGTACCACAACTTCTTTCCCATTAGCACTGTCTATCAGCAAGGTTTCAATCTTTCGAACAAATAAAAAATTCTCTTGGAGAAAACGATCTTCAAGGCTTCCTTTAATAGCATCAATTACCTCAAAATACTCCTTTCTATAATAGTCTTCTACAGTAATATATACATGTTGAGAAGCACCATCATCAATTTGCTTAGGTATTTGTTGCTGGCGAGGAAGTACAGGTTCATCACACCTTTCAGCAGCTTCAGTTTTCACAGATTCGAAAAAATTATGAAAACTTTGATCTGTACACAGCCGCTCAAGTGCCTTAATACATATGTCAACCATATAATATCCATCTTCTACTTTGGTTTCCTTTTTTTGCAAGTGCATGGACATCTGTTCAGTTATACTGAAGACTAAAACTGAAAGCTTGAGACCAAAATAGGTAGAAAACTTATCCATCAGTGCAAGCATGCCACCAGCTCTTCTTGAACAGTCATCAGTACCATGAGAAGACAGTTCCATGGTCTCTTGTAGTGCTGCATAATTATTAATAATTGCCTGTATGGCACCAGTGCGAACTGTCCATCGAGTGGGACAAAGGGTTCGGATTCCAGAAGTAATTGGAGATTCTTGCTGCTCGAACAATTTCAAAGGTAATCTGACGTTTAGGAGAATATTTAATCAATTGAATGATATCCATTGCTGTATTCAATCCTCCTTTAATAGACTTGCTACAGCGAGCTACTTCCTGTAAACTCAAATTCACACAGTGTGCTAAGCAGTGGACAGGAATTGCTGTTGAATTATCATTTAGAAATCTTTTAGCAACACCATTTATATGTCCTTGAAAATTACGGGCGCCATCATAGGCTTGACCTCTGCATTTTTCAAATGAGATACCCAAACGCAGGAGGCAATCCTTAAGTGACATGTAAATACATTCAGCTGTGGTATTTTCTAACTGAATAAGGCCTACCATGTCTTCAAATACTTCATACTTCTCAGAAACCCATCTCAAGCAAATAACTAATTGTTCTCTGTTTGAGATATCTCTTGTCTCATCAGCCATTAATGAGAACCAAGGACTTGAATTGACATCAGCAAGCAAAGAACGCAGAGCAGTGTGAGCCATAATTTCAATTATTTCATTAATGATTTCCGGTGATTGGTATTTATTTCCCTTTACCCACAACTTTTCATCGAGCACATGCTCAAGTAACACAGTTAAATTTGATCCACCAGCATGATCATTACGTATGGATACGCCCTGACGCACCAGCATGATCATTACGTATGGATACGCCCTGACGCACCAGCATGATCATTACGTATGGATACGCCCTGACGCACCAGCATGATCATTACGTATGGATACGCCCTGACGCACCAGCATGATCATTACGTATGGATACGCCCTGACGCACCAGCATGATCATTACGTATGGATACGCCCTGACGCACCAGCATGATCATTACGTATGGATACGCCCTGACGCACCAGCATGATCATTACGTATGGATACGCCCTGACGCACCAGCATGATCATTACGTATGGATACGCCCTGACGCACCAGCATGATCATTACGTATGGATACGCCCTGACGCACCAGCATGATCATTACGTATGGATACGCCCTGACGCACCAGCATGATCATTACGTATGGATACGCCCTGACGCACCAGCATGATCATTACGTATGGATACGCCCTGACGCACCAGCATGATCATTACGTATGAATACGCCCTGACGCACCAGCATGATCATTACGTATGGATACGCCCTGACGCAGTTAAAAGCGAAGTGCTTCCAGTTGCTTGTGAAGGCTCTCTCTTTGTTGTACTTGCTCTTTGTGTAAGCCTTGCTGTATAAGGTTTGTAACTGGCACATTCTTTGAAGCAATAATAGCTGCCAGTGAATTTTTGTGGGCTAATGATTCATGATCTTTAAATTTTTCCATACCTTTTTTCCAGTTACAAACTCCAGTTGTTACAAATGCTGGGTCAGCCCTTGAACTCACTACAATAATAGCAGAAAACCTTCATCCTTGACTTGCAAAAGTGAATCCATGGAAATTGCTTATACCACGATGCCAAAAAATATCTCTTGCGCATACCTCCACCGGATCCATATCACTTCTCAGTCTTCTTTATTAAAGCAGAATTTGTTGGTTGTGATATTTCAGAGTCAACACAGCACTCTTGATTGAATTGAGTCCAAATTGGAATATTTTACTGCACCATTAGAAGCCACCACTCCATCACTAAAAGATTCAAGATCTTCACTACTACAACTTCCTACAGTATCTACACAATATTATATTATGTTCCATAGCCTTTACAGTAATTATATGTGTACCTTCCTGATCAGATCTCTTTGATTTGGAGAAAAAATTACTCAGAGAGGACTGCTGTTGGTCAAGTTTTCTTTTACCCATAGCTAAGACTAAGTCAAACTCTATAACATCTGCTATACAAGTGATGTTGCTGAGCTAGCATATTGGTAGCTGATTTTAGCAGCTGCTAGTTTTCACACCAACCTATTATTACATCAGATTCAAATTTTTCTACTAAAAGATCAAGGATCACAGCTCTACAGTATCTAATGTGGTATAAGCATGGGGAAATATTGGGGGGGCCAGGCCCCCCCTTGAGAATTGTTGGAGGAGCCATTGGCCCCCCTGGCCCCCCTACTTCCTACTCCCCTGACTAGTATTAACAACAATGCAAAAATAATATAGCGAGGACTGATTTAGATCCTGATTATGATAAGATTTTCCTTCAGTGCAGCTTACACGAAGAATTCTCTAATAATTAAGTCTTTTATGATACCCCTAACCAACCGATTTGCCACGCCAAAATCACAGAAAAAAGTTGAAGAACCCAGAATAACATATATGCCTAAAAAGACCAGGGAAGATATGAAGTATTGCTACAGAATTTGGCAAGGTTGGACCAAATACCGAGGAATACCATTGAATTGAATTGACAAAAATGTCTGAAAAAGAACTTGTGGACAACTTGTGTTTATTTGTGTTAGAAATAAGGAAAAAAGGATGGAAGCGAATACCCTCCAGAGACTCTGTACCATATTTGCTGTGGTGTTATGCGTATTTACGTAAGCCTGAAATTGATTTAAAAAAAAAAAGCTGTTTCAAACCTTCCAAGACGTCCTCGATTCGGAAATGAAAAGATTACGCGGAGTGGGATTGGGAACAAAAAAGCGCCAAGCAGAGCCAATTTCTGAGGAAGAGGAAGAATTATTGTGGAAGACAGGCTTGCTTGGAGAACACTGTGCACAATCTTTAGTTGACACTATCTTGTATATGTGTGGCACCTATTTTGCCTTGCGTTCAGGACAAGAACACCGAGCACTGCGACATTATCCATCACAAATACAGCTTGTTGAAAAGCCTGGTAAGCGCACTCACCTAAGATATACTGAAGAAGTATATAAAAAAAACAACCAGGGAGGCCTGAAAGGACAAAAAAGCAGAGCAAAAGAAGTGATCCACCATGAAAACACTGAAAATCCCAACTGTTGTTTCATTTGTTTATATAAACTATATCAGAGCAAATGCCCTCATGATAGGCCAGAGAATACATTTTATTTGCAGCCTTGAAAGATCCCCACCAATGATTGCTGGTATAGTTCAATTCCTATTAGTCACACAACTCTGTCAAAAACTGTTTCAAGGATTTGCGAAGTAGCAGGAATAACTGGGTACAAAAAAAGCATTCACTAAGAGCTACAGCAACGTCAAGATTGTATCAATCAGGAATCAATGAGCAGTTAATCATGGGGGAAAAAACAGGACATAGAAGTTTGGAAGGTGTTCACAGCTATAAGAGAACTAGCAATAAACAACTAGAAGCTCTGTCTGACATTCTATAAGAGAACTAGCAATAAACAACTAGAAGCTCTGTCTGACATACTATAAGAGAACTAGCAATAAACAACTAGAAGCTCTGTCTGACATACTATAAGAGAACTAGCAATAAACAACTAGAAGCTCTGTCTGACATTCTATAAGAGAACTAGCAATAAACAACTAGAAGCTCTGTCTGACATTCTATAAGAGAACTAGCAATAAACAACTAGAAGCTCTGTCTGACATACTATAAGAGAACTAGCAATAAACAACTAGAAGCTCTGTCTGACATTCTATAAGAGAACTAGCAATAAACAACTAGAAGCTCTGTCTGACATTCTATAAGAGAACTAGCAATAAACAACTAGAAGCTCTGTCTGACATTCTATAAGAGAACTAGCAATAAACAACTAGAAGCTCTGTCTGACATACTATAAGAGAACTAGCAATAAACAACTAGAAGCTCTGTCTGACATTCTATAAGAGAACTAGCAATAAACAACTAGAAGCTCTGTCTGACATTCTATAAGAGAACTAGCAATAAACAACTAGAAGCTCTGTCTGACATTCTATAAGAGAACTAGCAATAAACAACTAGAAGCTCTGTCTGACATACTATAAGAGAACTAGCAATAAACAACTAGAAGCTCTGTCTGACA
>WLWD01004743.1_pt1 | contig 25310 bp, 22 predicted proteins | sample 6712731 | NCBI WGS metagenome assembly WLWD01 (sample SAMN12718690, study PRJNA576275) | sponge metagenome | isolation source: marine sponge | host: Mycale hentscheli | place: New Zealand: South Island, Marlborough, Capsize Point | collected 2014-11-01 | reverse complement strand
GAATAGGGAAATATCCGTGTCAAAGTTTATTTTAGGCTATGTCAACTATTTATTTATTTATGAAGTTATTTTTGCTCCTTGTTTTCTGTAAGCAGCCCTGGTAGTAATTGTATTGAAATTTTTATTGTAGTACCACACTAATCTTACGAACTGAAACCATTTTTAGTATGTTTTTTACTCACTCACTTTAGAGCATTCTTCAGAAGAGGCTACACCCACTGGGCGTGTCATCATGAGCCTAGTGGTGACAATGTCTGCTCACGTGAGACCTAGAGCTGGCTTCACGGCATCAGCCACACACCCCTCTAGATCTGCTGTCACCTAATACAAATGAACGCCCTTTATATACAAAACTGGCTTGCTTGTTTTTTATAGTAAGAATGCAAGCTAAGCTTTTTTTAGTTAAAATATCAAGTTACTTACCCCCCCCCCCCCCCCCCCCTCCTCCTATTTTCGCTTATGATTATAACTTAATACAGTTTGGTGGAACAAAATGTACCTTTGAAATATAGCACACAATTTCTTACACACACATCACAGTGTAAATGCTAGCCCAATCAGCGATATCATCTATATATTGAATGTACATCAAACTCTCTTCACAGATTGAATTCACTTAGTCACTAATAAATACCCCACATGATAGAATTGGAACATTGCAACTAATAACTTTATAGTCATATTATAATTTTCTAACTGTGGCACTTTTGTGTTCTGATTTGTGTGTGTGTGTGAGTGTGTGTGTGTGTGTGTGTGTGTGTGCGCTTTTAACAGAAGCATCGTTCATTTTCACCATATTATAATAATTAAAGTACGTTTCTTTTCTATGTACATTCTAAAAAATTAACTTAGGCTCCTGTGTCCAGATTGTGCTGTCTACTGCTATAGCAAAACTGTGTTAGTTGTAAACTATACTGCACATTATATGGTGATCTCACACACTCGGTGTGTGGCCCAACCTGTGTAGGGTTCACTCATTGTAATATTGGAAATAACTGATTCGAAACAATTGTTATTACACATAATCAGCGGGCTAGATAGTCGAGCAACTGCTGACTGCTGTCAAACAGTTTGCCTTAGTGAAACAATCTCAGGTGCTACGAAGAAACAATTGGGTAAAGGGTTTTGCTTCCTGGGACTACCACTGGTCATTCATCTTCTTTTAGAGATGTCACTACAAATAGTTAGCTATATTTTAGTTTTGATTAAAAAATAGTTTTAGTTTTATTCCTCAGCTCTATGACTTTTAGTTTTAGTTTTAGTTATTATCGTCCTATGTGAAATTTAGTTCTGGTCAGTTTACTAAATGTTTTAGGTGTAGCTAGCTAAAATTAATTTTAGTTTTAATTAACCAAAACAACACTAGTAAACTAGTTTGGTGCAGGACTAAGAACCTGAGCACAATATTAATGTTTTTATAAAATCTTTCACGAGTCAGATCAATGCCAAATTCCACATCATAGAGTTATTCAATAAATGTGTCAAAAAAAACACAAACTGAATGAGATGTGTCAGTGAATTGGCAATGACATTTCTTGCTAGCTGCTGCTAGCTATCACTGACACCATCCTCTGGATCCCTTATCCCACATCAGTTATCTAATATTGCAACTTCACCTGAAGGAGGGAGGTGTGGTGTCAAGACATTGCATTAACGAGGGTTATAGTGACATCTATTTCTGCATCATTATACAACTTGGGGTGGTCAAAAAATATACCCAGAATTAGCTATTTGAGTCTGTTTATATATATTATAATATATATAATATATATATATATTATAGCTACCTTCTCTGGTGTACAGAGTTAGAGCAGCTGCTAAAATGTCTGCTGGGGGTGTGAGCCCCTACAACCAACTTTAGCTGTGAGTTACCCTTCCTCTAGTACTAACTACAGTAGTGAAGATATCACTCTCAGGCTTTACTTTCACTGCCTCTGGCTCATGAAAATAAATTAGCCTGCTGCTCATGAAATATTTCGCCATATCACACTATGATATTATCATTGTATATGTATATGTATAGATATACACACATATATAATATATTTTAATTTTAAAAAAAACAGAAAGAGCAACACTCAGAGATAAATATACGAACAGTATCTCATGGTCGCTCTTCCACTATTGGTGGCACCGAGATTGATACCTTGGCACTGTGAAAGGCCATTATAATTTTGGCACCGAGATTGATACCTTGGCACTGTGAAAGGCCATTATAATTTTGGCACCGAGATTGATACCTTGGCACTGTGAAAGGCCATTATAATTTTGGCACCGAGATTGATACCTTGGCACTGTGAAAGGCCACTGGTTATAGTGCTGTTTTCATATTTATAGAGCATTTAAAGACTTTTAAAGATTCCTGTGGGTTTGATGCAAATATTCATAACTTTTAAAAACCATTCACGCTTCTATAATGTACATGTGATACTTTACCTAATTAAAAGTTCTAAAACTAGACTGCATAAATTATACATGTTCCATAATATGGAAAGAAACTTCCAAGGACAAACTGTAGAGAAATATCAAACCCTTCAGGGATGAAGGACACACTCCAAAAATTTAAGCAAATTATGAGGACTAATATGGAAGCCATTAGCTATTAGTAGAGTACACTATATATAACTTCTCGAGAAGTTGCTCGGTGGATGTCAACTGCTTGGCTTTATGCTGCTTGGATGCAGAATTCAGATCCAGGTCAGCAAGGTCAGCAGTCAGAGTGAACGATGCCTCTGTTAACAGCACACACACACAAATGTGAATTACTTGCATGCAGAACAGAGAGTCATAAGTGTAACAGTATAGGAAATTGTAATACGACACAATCATAATAATTATACTGTTCCTCAAAAAAATTTCAAAAGTACTCATAACAATGGATTACACATATCAACTTAGGTGAACCAATCCACCTACTTCAAGCGAGAGTGACAGGGCAGGACAGCCAGATACACCTCGTAATACCAAGAAAACCGTAGAGCTCCAACTGCAGGAGCTGGGACTAGACGTCAGCAAGACAACATTGCCCAAGGGCAAGCCAGATGAACTCAGTCTGTCGGCCAGAACTTTATTGGGCCGTCTGCCTGATCTGTCGTTCATGCTGCTGGTCGATAAAGTTGAGGACAAGACCAACTATGCCAGAGGCTATTCATAAGCACCACCAACTATCTTCAAGTTGTGTTGATATTTTTATAACTTTTTTTTATTTTCATACTTATTATGAGCATTATTTTAATTGCTACTGGTACAATTACATTGTTAATTTTCACCATATAATAATAATTGAAGTACATTTCATTTCTATGTATGTACATTCTAAAAAATAAACTTTGGCTCCTATGTCCAGATTGTGCTGTCTACTGCTAGAGCTAGTAAAAAGGAAGCTTGATGAGTGATGCTAATTCTTCTTCTTTTTTTCTTACTAAGGGTTGTTGTTGTTGTTATTGTTGTTGTTGTTTTCAAGTGGGAAGACGGCACAGTCAAATTTGATATAAATGACTAAGGAACCAGTTTCTAAGTGTCTATATTAACAGGTTAAGAATGATAAATTGGATTTAAAATTAGAGATTCTGTCAAACTTAAAAAATTATTCTTTGACAATGTATGTTTAATGGGTAAGATTGGTAATTAGTATGGCTATAATATCATGTTTTCATCAATTTTCCATCGCTTACTAATATAATATCAATATCAGTTCACCCAATAATGTAGGTATGGTAATGATTGGCCTCTCCCAAAAAAAATTCAACATTTTTCATGACACATTTTTTTCCATGCACAAAAAGGGGTGGTCAAAATACACACAGAATTGCCGTGTTTGCTACCTTTTTTTTTTTTTTTTTTTTTTTAATTAGCAAACAAAATATGGAGATAACTATACGAATAGTATCTCACTTGGTGGCACATTGGGTGTTGGGTATAGCCAAGGTATCTCCGTATTAGGGTCCTGCCTCCATCTGCAATAGGAGTGCACTGGGGTCTGGGATGGCACATTAGCCTAAGGCGCAAGGCACACGGCACATTGGAGCGCAAGGCGGCTCACATTGAGCGCAAGGCACATCCAGAGCATTTTCCAGTACCCAGAGAGCGTTTACCTGACTTCCAGGTCCCACACGCCATAATCTGCAGTGCTGTTTTCATATTTATAGAGCATTGGTGACTGCTAAAGATCTCTGTGGGTTTGGTGTGAATATTCATAACTTTTTAAAACATTCATATTGTACATACAGTGTACATACATGTGTGTATAGAGCGTTTTCATCGTTTACGTAATAATGATGTCATGGGCTTTAAAAGCACGCGCGTTGAGCATTGTCAAGGGTGTACAGCTGTTTGGCTCTGGCTACTACTCGACTCTCCGACTACGCGGAGGGATTACCAGGAGAGGCTAAAAAGGTACTTAGAGAAGCTGCACTTGCTGAATGGTGTAGACCCTTTCTTATTGGCCGGTAAAGCTGTAAAACTGAGAATGACTCGCCATCTACTTGTGATTTGCCACCGGTTGAAGCTTCTGATTTGGTCTCTTTCTTAGTTTTGGAGACTAGTTTTGTTACAGCTAAGCAGTTTAAGGCGCATAAATCGATGGAAGCTTATAATCAATTTGTAAGTGGCTGGGTCAAGGAGGTCAGTGCTTGGAACATCAATCACAAATCTGTTGTTACGGACGGGTAAGTTTCAGGCATGATTCATGGTTTATAAAAAGTGCTGGAGTTAATCTTAATGCTATCATTATTGATGACTTGTGAAGTTAGGATTGGTAGAACTTGCATTCAGCAGTCATACAAAGTAATCAGTTACCCAGAAGCATTTAAATTTGTCAGTGCTGCGACTTCGTGGGGGTGTGCAATCATGACAAATATGCAAGAGATACTTATGTGAACCATATGATAGCCAAGCATGATGACTTTGAAGTGAATGATGGTGGATTGTTCATAAATCCACAGTGGGCTCATATTGGAGCCTCACCTGATGGATTAGTGAAGTGTAGCTATTGCATAAATGGAGTGGTTGAAATCAAGTGTCCATTTTGTCATAGAAGCGACACTATCCATGATAGTGCAGAACATGACAAGAAGTTTTGTTTAAAAAAGAATGTAGATGGCTTACTCGGTCTTGATCACTCCCATCCTTACTATTATCAGGTTCAAACGCAGATCTTCATCTGTGGAGTGGATTACGGTGACTTTGTGGTTTGCACCTTCCCTGACAATGGTAAACCTGTATTACATATTGAACGTGTTTTAGCTACCCTGACTTTTGGCTAGAGTGTGTCAAAAAGTGTACCGAGTTTTTCAAGATTTGTATTCTTCCTGAATTGCTTGGCAGGTGGTATACCAGACCATGTATTTCTAGCAGCTCTAAACATTCTGCACAGGCTGGACTTTCAAGTACATCAGAACCATCTTCAACTCCATCCCAAAATGGAGCAGCCAAAAAGTATAGTTATTGTAAAGGTGTTGAAAAGGATGGAGACGAGATGATTGCATGAGATTTTCCCAACTGTCCTATAGAATGGTATCATGCTAGATGTCTGAAGATGAAGACTATTCCTAGTGGAAAATGGTACTGTTCAACTTGTCGAAAGTTACCTGAATGCAAAAGAAGAGCCAAACAATAAACTAGTTATTATAATTTACCCATTCATAATGTCAGATAACTTTCTTATCATGATTTTTTTTTATGTATTGAGCAATTATATATTATATCAATTCTTTGAAGGGATTAAATCAATAATAGAACTGAGTCAAATAATACAGCTAATCAAAAGGTACAACAGAGTCACATAAATTATTTAAAGCACAACAAACATGTATAGCTAGCTAATGTGATCCACTAATGGTTTTTCTTCTTGATCTCTTTTTATGATGAAACCTATAGGCAGAGTTCCTTTCAATATTGTGAACCTCTGACGAACAGCCCCAATTACTCTCTCTACGTGAATCCTAACATTAGCAATTGCACGAGTTTCCTCAACTTCCAAAGCTGAAAGCTGATCTTTCCCTTTCGAGAAAGCTGGGATGTGAAGCCTGGCCTGCATAAGTCCCACTGATTCTGAAATATCGAATCCGCGCGCTAGTACTATATCTCCTGGTAGAAGGTAGTTCAATATACCACAATGTTCAGTTAAATGTTTGTCACTCACTCTGCCTCCCCATGCATCGGATACAAATGACACCACACCATGAGGGGCGATTCCCAGCAAAACTTTGACCGTGTTGTGGTGCTTGGAAGAAGACCACATACTGGCTCTTCCTAGAAGGTTTGATGGACTTTCAATGAAGACTTCAAAACAGTCTACGATTACAACCACTTTCTTTCCAAAGGAAGATCGGTAGCAAGCCGGTGTTGAGATCCATAAAACTTCACGTTCAGGCCACTTGATAAAGGGTTTCAACTTAGTATCCAAAATGACAAGCCACTTCAATAAAATATGTGAAATTGTAGACACGGATATTCCAAATTTGTAAGCAAACTCCTGCAAAGGGCTGTCAAGCCTAAGCTTAGCCATAACTATCATGAACTCTTGAAAATCAGTGAGCTTTGTAGGATTTCTGTTAAAAAATTCAGTAGGTGGTGCCACAAACTCAAAAACAGCTTTTAAGACTCTAAAAGAAGGGAGACCAATGTAAAATTTTACACACTGATCATTCTGTAGAGACTGCTCACTAAATGGTACTGTATGAAAAATCTTATCACGGAGTTCACGAATAGTTACATAACAAGAGTTGAGCTCACTTTGCATCATCCCAATCTATAGAAATCATGTATAATAAAAGTTTCAGCATTTCTTATTAATTTCTAAACTTACCAAAGTACAGGACATATCAGTTTGAACACTAACATCACTGCTGCTAGAAGCCGAGTTACTTGGCTGACAAACAGCCTCACAAGTGATTTCAGCTTCACTGAATTGAGCACCACTATCGTATGTGATTTCAGCCCCATCTTCCACAATACTGCTCCCTTCACTACCTACAGTAGCAGATAAATTAGAACTGGCTAGAGCAAGCAAACCCTCCACAGCATTGTCTCTACTCGACTCTGCTGTAGTAATATATATTTCTTCATCTGTCTCTCTTCTAACATCCTCTCTTGCTTTTCTCCTGATCCACCTCTCAGCATTTTGACGAGAATTACCTAAAACTTTACAGCGACCAAGATTCTGAGTGGGCAACCAGCCAGGGTTAGTCTCATCTTCGAGAGGAGCTGGCTTTCCATTGACAAAATGCCTGGAACAAATCCTGTCGTTAGCCATAATTTTTTCTGTCAAATCTTTCCTTGATATTGCCGCTAAATATCCTGCCCTACGCTTTTTACTAAGTTCCAAATTTCTAGTAGACATAATTTTCGGCAGCCTGTAAAAGCTAACATCCTTATCTCTCCCAGACCTCTTCGTGCAGCCAACTACAATACACAGCACCATCTCTCTCCTTGTACACCACCAGTACCAAGAAGTGGGTGTGGTTATTGCATTGCACGTGAACTATGACATGCCATGAAAACGCTCTATTGCACATGTGATACTTTACCTAATTAAACGTTCCAAAACCTGTGGTCACTATTAATTGTTGCTTTGTGCAGTGTATGTGTGTCCTTCCAAGCTGCCACCACTTTGAGTTATTGTTTCAATATTTGATTCAATTCTGTAGTACTAACTTTTTTTTTTTTTATGTGAAATATACATTACGATTCGTAAAAAGATAACACTTGCATTTGGATTTACAGTATGTGGGTGTGGTAGTATCAATACATTTGAATGAGTGTCTTGGCTGTATTCTATATTGCAAAACTCCAATGCCACTCTGAATATGGCAACCCCAAAACAGTTTAGATATACACATACAATGCCACAAGAATTCATAGCTGCCTTCAACACTTATTGGTAGAATGCATTCATCGATTGGTGTAAAAGGCGGTGTAATAGTAAGATAATTACACATTATGTAACTGTCCTAGGATATAACTGGTAAATCAAGACAAAAGTTTGCATGTACAGCTACAATAAAATTGTTCAAGTAGTTACATACCTGGAGCATATCTGCACCTACCTTTCAGGAGTTAAAGTTTCAGAATCACACAATAACATTCTCTGCACTCTCTAGAATGGGATATAACGTATGCACGATGTGGCAATATCCTTTTTCTTTAGAGCACTTTTTGTGTGACCTCTTTTAGGATAAAATGGAGGAGGGTGGGTGTGGTGTAGTAGTTGTGTCTCAGAGCCAAGTTCAAGCCCATCCCAGGCAACTTTCCATCTGTTTTTTCTTCCTCTGCCTCCCACCAAGCTATATCTATGATTAAGTACCAGGCATTATTTTGCTGGGGGCAAATTCAAGGCCTTTTCTCAGTGTGTGTGTGTGAGAGTACATCATGTATATACACTTTTCTTTCATTATTTTTCTTCACACTATCATACAGTCAATTTATGATAAGTATTACATAGCTACATTGATGACTGCTACAGCAAGAACTAATCACTGAATACAGGATTATAGGTCCAACCTTAAAAAAAATTGCTTCAAGAGTAACAAACCACACCCATTAATCATCATTCAACATAGGCACACCCAACCATGCCCATATTAATTTGGAATTTTTTTTGAGTGTAGTTTGAGTAGCTAAAGCAGCATCTGTCACAGGTTGCACTCTATAGTTAGCATTATATAGTGCAATGTTCATGCACACTAACCTTAAATAAGTAGCTGAAGTATACATGTAATATGGCAAGAAACTTCCAAGGACAAACAGTAGGGCAGTATCAAACAGTGAACAGTTGTCTATCCAGGATAAGCAAATTGTGGATTAATATGAAAGTTATAGCTATTAGTATAGTAACTATACTGTGCTTTAATGGTTTTCTCTCACACACTAAGTTTATGTATGACCTAAATTATGTAAAGATCATCACACACACTGGAAATAACTATGAGGGAGGTTAATTTAGTTTTAAAGCATCTACATATTGAAATTAAATCACATATTATCATCATAACGTCGGCTTGTGATGGTAAAAAGTTGCTTGCCAATAATTATTGAAAGGAGAGGAGAAAGGGATGTTAGAGTGACATGACACTGCAGTAATGGGTTTTGGGAAGTCCTGCAGTACAAGGTACAGAAACACACTGACTGAAATTAGTGAAATTAATATGCCCGCAAGGACTTTAATGAAACAACACTGTGTCATGTTTTAGTTAGATAATCTTCCTTTTTTTCGTAATAAATATTTTTCACCAGTCAGATCAAAGATTTGTGAACAAGTAAAAAAAACAACAACAACAACAAAAACAACGGAATGAAATGGGTCTGTGCAAGAGAATTAGTAGAGCATTATTAACATTTCTCTGCCTTAGCCATTACTGACATCACTTGAGTTGCTACAGAGTCTTGATCCCATCTGAGTCAATATAATACTGCAACTTTGACTGAGGGAGGTGTGGCGCCAAGAGAACTTCTAGAGTACGCAACACTCGCTCTGGACTCTGCAAGAAAGAGAGAGAAGGGGCGGAGAGGGAAGAATAAAGAGGAAGGAGAGGGGAAGAGTTTAGTTTGAAGTGTATATGTGTAATCCATTGTTATGAGTACTGTTGAAATACAGTTGGAGGTACAGTATACGATGGAATAGGGAAATGTCAAATCCAATCCGTGGCAAAATTTATTTTGGGCTATGTCAACTATTTATTTATTTATTTGTAAAGTTTTTTTGCTCCTCCTATTTTTGTTTTCTGTATGCAGCCCTGGTAGTAATTGTATTGCAGTTCCACACTAATCTTACGAACTGAAACTTTTTTTTTTTTAGAATTTTTTTTACTCACTCACTTTTTCAGAAGAGGCCACACCCACTGGGCGTGTCATCATGAGCCTGGTGGTGACAATGTCTGCCCACGTGAGACCTAGAGCTGGCTTCACGGCATCAGCCACACCCCCTTCTATATCTGCTGTCACCTAATACAAATAAACGCCCTTTATATACAAAACTGGCTTGCTCGTTTTTTTTTTTTTACAGTAAGAATGCAAGCTAAGCTTTTTTTCAGTTAAAATATCAAGTTACTTTCCCCTTCCTATTTCCACTTATGATTATAAACTTAATACAGTTTGGTGGAACAAAATGTACCTTTGAAATATAGCACACGACTTCATACACACACATCACAGTGTAAGATGATATGATTATGCTAGCCCAATCAATCAGTGATTCAACAGCAAGGGGCAAAATGCAAAGAAGAGGGAATAAAACAAACAAACAAACAAACAAGCACACATACAGTATGATCTATATATCACTGAGGGATGATGGGGGGGGGGGGGGGGCAAATAACTTCCCTTCCCCAATCTAAACGAAGCCCTGGTTACCAATATTAAATATATTTACTGATTCTTTTGTTAATTGTTGGTTTTTTATTGTTTTTTATTGTTTTTTGTTTTTTTAATGAAGGATTAACAAGTCAAACCAGTTATCATTAATTAACCAAAGCCTTTCAGGAATCGCTCATGAATAATTTGTAAATACGCATAGAAAAACACTAAGGGTGGAGCAAAAAGGTCAGCGATATGTAGGTCATACCGTATATGTGTTTAAACTGAATATGTTAGACCATGCACACCAATTAAGAGAATAAAAATATAACATCAAATTGATATTGCCAGATCTTTTGGTACCATCATATGCGACCACAAAAAGGAATACCAGGCACAACATGGCACGTGTAAACGCTGGGAAAAGATTAATGCTTCTTAAAAAAGCCTGATTGAAATGGTTAGGACCTGTATGTTTGCAACAGTTGAAGCTACTGCTATAAAACTTGGAGAGCCCACCCAATATATACCAACGAATGTGTAAGAGAAAATTTTTGATGGGGCCAACGTTGTGTCAGATTTTACTGTTTACAGTTACATGTATAGCTAGTATAGATTGTTGGCGAGTGAGCGGAACTATTTCAATCACATTACTCATGCTATTAATTCCGAATAGCACGGTTACCCGTGCTACACTCATACAAATATTTCAGAGAGAAAGAAATTATATCTGTTTAGTTTTATAGAGTAAGTCTATTCCTCTGGGAAAAACAAAATGAACAACAACAAAAATAACAACAACCTGTGATACGATACTGACAAGTAAACAGGTTGCCATGGCAACTAATATCTCTGGGCACGCCCACAAATTAGAACTCACTTGATTGACACACACCACAGCCGCCGAATGTTTCTCACTCATCATCTTCAACCAGTGGCCAAACTCTCGGAGGAGACTCGCCCGTTGCACAGCCTGAGCTGCCTCACCAAGCTCCACCCTGAAGAGGGCCGCTAGAGAGTCTATCACCAGCAGTTTAACTGGATGCTGACTCAGCAGATTGGGCAATTTGTACTGCAGTAGCACGCTCAGTGAGGACTACATACACACACACACACACATACAAATTTTAATAAATGCCATACTTGAGGTTTCGCTTACTATGGTTGCAGCATGCTCTATATAGAGTCTGTCTGACATCTTTTCCACCGAGTATCCAAGTGACTGATGCTTGGAGACAAAAGTAGTGGCTAGCTGTTTCCATCTTTTGCTTGGAAACGCATCTTCAGTACTTACATAAACAGAACCTGCATGGAATTTATATGCTACACTACACTGGGTTATTGGATAAGGTAAAAGGGTGTCACTGAACTGGTAAAGTATCATTGGTGAGGTAAAGTATCATTGGTGAGGTAAAGTATCATTGGTGAGGTAAAGTATCACCAGTCTACTAAATCTCCATCAGGAATTTGGTAAAAGGTCATCACAAATATAAATGCAGACAAGTAACATGGTAAAGCATCATCAACAGTACTGTAAACTGACAACATTTGAAGTATATCATCAAAATGTGATAATGGTTTCATTAAGGAGTGTGGTGTAATAGAAGTGAAGATGCCAGTGCCAATTATTTGAAGGAAATGATTGCTCAATCTGTCAGTGAGTCACTTGGAAGGTTGTCTCTGACCGTAAAAATATGTGTGATCATCAAACTGCTAGGTAAGGTAATATGGCCAGCAACAGGGTTCTCATTTCGCCATAAAAGTCCCAAACCTTACAAAAATGCCCGCCTGTGATCTCTGCATGCACGTGTGCTTGCCTGCTTGCAAGATGCACTCGAGAACTTGCTGCTACCACATGAATTAAGATTCTCTGCTAGTTCCTCTATCCAATAGCATACAATAGCACTTGTGTGTGTGCTACAATCTTTGATTCCGTGTGCACTTAGTTTTAAAGTCGCTTGCAAATGCTGCATCAGCTAAAAGCACATCACAGTTTGAAGTTCTCTCTTAATTCTATGAAAAGATACAAATTACTGGAATGCATGCTACAGGGAAAAGTTACTAAAATATGCATGACAATCCTAATGTGATATAAATAATAGCTAGTGCTGCCTCAGAGACAACTGCTGTTTTTAGAGTCCCACAGGCTATAGTGTCCCAGGCGTAGTGAGGGTGCCACACTTAGGGCCTGAGGGATCCTAAATGCGGTAGTTCACGACGGCTGCACAGCGCCTAACTAATTTAGAACATGACAACTGTTCCTAACAACACCATCGATGGTGAAGCACATCGCTTGATGAATTGTGAACAACAGCGACCATTCCTAAGAATGTATTGGAAGGACTCTACATAGAGAAGCCCTGCCCTGAAGGCGGAGGCACTATATTAGTATCCCTTCTTGAAGGACTTAAAGGATTCACAATACAAAACAAAAACAAAAACAACTACACCAGCTATGTTCTATTACTACATTCATTCATTCTGGAATGGGGAGGGAGTGGCAAAAGGTTAAAACATAAAATAATTAGAACAGACAGTATCACTTCCAACTAGGAAGCAATGTAAATGAACATATGCTCTCACCACTAAAAACCCTTTCCCCACAATAACTTCCTTCTTGCTCAATCATCCAATCTTACGCAAAGCAAACTTTAGCTGCCGACTCAAGTCTCTCTGGCCCATTACATAAAACCATCTCGTCATGCCGTCCAAATATAATCCCACTTCTTACGCAACTTAAACACCGACAAGGGTCATAAGGATAAAAACAATCTTCAAAAGAAATCATATACACACACACGCAAACTAACAATAACTTGCGCAATACACTTAATTAATTCCTCAATTTAGACTCATGCTGTTGTTTATAACTTTCTCTCTAAAGTTATCATTTCCTTCTCATTAAGCTGACAAAGGAGCACTAATTGCTGATGAAATGACAACCTGTTGATCGACCATAACAGCATGTTTTGGCGTACACTGTTTTGAGAAACGGTTGTGCCGTTAAAGAAACACCGACAGTAAACAGGTCCATTGAGCCGAAGGAGGATCAGATAAAATTTATTTTTGGCCCAGCTCCATGTCATCTGTACAAAAACAACACTAAAAGCACGCGACGTGGTTTCAAGTATTTCACTGCGTTACGCAAAATGGACAACGTCAGATAAAAAAGTCCCTTCCTCCTACTTCACTTCCCCCCCCCCCCCCCCCCCCCCCCCACCTTCCTCCCATGAGGAAATGATATGCGCCTGTTTACTGCCCCAGGCAGTCGTGAATAACATTAACTTGTCCCAAAATCTGGTGTGTAATAATGACCTCCAGATATGCATCAACAAGTCTTCTTACAATAAAAGAAAATGAAAGTAGTTTCAAATTTCGACACTAACTGATGTTTTCGATTTAGTCACCTTTTAATAGCGTCCTGATAACTTTCAAAGATTGTACGAATACAAAATAATCGAAAACGCATTTAAGAAAGAAAAACGTTATAAAAATAATCAGAACATCAAAATAACGCAATAGCAACATGGCAGGCAGCTCCGCTTTTAAAAATCCCTCTTGTTATGTTTTACAAAAACACACTTGGTGGGTTCTTTTGAAAAGCAAACCGTAGCAACCACAGAAATTGCAAGCTTCCATCTGAGCTTGACTTGTTTGTGCTCGCTTGCTCGCTGTCCCGGCTGGTGTGTGTTTCCAGTATAAACCTCCCCGTGTTGATATGCTGCTGATATCACAAGGCAAGGCCCAGCCACAAGCATTAGCCAACTACACGCACAGTTTATTCAACACTTATACAAATTATAAAGCAATACCATAATCAAGTTCCCCTTTCCCCCCCGCACTTTTCCGAACCAGAGTCTAATCCTCCGAGATGACGAGGAAGTTGCGCCACGAGGCACAGCTGTAGGCAGAGCTGCGTCTTTCCTGCCGCACTGGATCCAGCCACCTCGTTGATGCCGGGGATCAGGAGACCTCCACGGAGAAGGTAGTCTAGAGATGGGCAGCCAGTGGAAAGCCTACCTGGATAGGGACAAAAAAAAAGAAGAAAAAAAGACTTTAGCAAATACTATAGTTAGCAATAGTGAAAACTAATGGTGGAAATGAAGTCACGGTAATAACACAATAATTATAGAATTGTGAGCAATAAAAAAAAAAAAAATAATTAATAGTCATCAAAAAAGGAAATGTTGCTGTTAAAGTTGGCTAGAAAGACATCGCAAAAAGTTACAGTCAATATTGGCCAAGCTACCAAATCAGACATTTGTAAGGAAGGAAACAGACTGTATGTAGTAAACAGGTCTGGTGACAAAACAGCACTATTGATTGGCCGATGTATTCAGTTTCTAGTTTGTTAGATAACACATTCAACACTGCCTTGTTTACCGACTCTTTCAACTCAAGACACTTAGGAAATTCCAGTGCCACTGTTACCACCGACAGAAACAACAACGTCACGGATATTTCAACACGAGGAATATTTTGGGCTTTTTTTCCCTATTGCATGCAGTAATGAGAAAGTTGGGATGTTGGGGAAATTATATTTTTAGAAGCTATATTGTTTGTGCTCGCAGGCGGGTAGAGAAGTGTTTGCTAAACCTGAAACCACGAGTGAGATATGGTGATATGGAGAGGTATACTTGCAATCAGCCAGTGGAGCCGTGTGTGCGTATTGTGTCCATTGCCCCGTGTACCGTGCTTGGTTGTGTGTAGTAATTGTGTGTGTTTTTGTGTGTGATATTTACGTGCCAAATAAAGTTATTAACTTCCGTTAGACCAATGCTAAATAAATCCAAAATTTAAAAAGTGCTTGAGAGACACCTCAAATTAAGAAGGAAAAAAAAAAAAAAAAAAAGGGAAGAAGAAAACGAAGAAGATAATTAAAGAGAACTGGTGCATTTTCCTCATAATTAATAAATGAGTTCCTTCAGTCAGCAGTTGAGTTTTGGCACGTCATTCCAATGCTAACATTGCCACACCTCAAAACAAGCTGATGGGACAGACAATACAGCCACAAAATATATTAGCTTAGCCTCCCCTACTTCCTACACGCCATGTCCAAGATACACAAATGGACGCTCTTTAAACTCACACATTCTTGTGGGCTGGAAAAACAAGAGCCTACAAACGAACACAACGGAAAGTCACCGATGTGAAAAACACCAGCAAATTCTGCCAGTGAGGGCCGTCATTACGAGGGGGGGGAAAATCCACCCAGGAAGATAGTGCATCCATTTTGAATGTTTTGTTTTAAATTTGAGAGTGAATAATAGATACTTATTTGGCAGTAATAGTCTTCGATGCCACAAAAGCATGCACACTTGAGAAAAAAAATGTTTTTGCAACAGTTAGTTTCAAAATATATTCGCATTCCTTTGCAAATATTTATTCTGTGGGATGTGCTAAGTTTCTGGTCCCTGTTGAAATAGAGTGAAACCAACACTGAAAGGAGGCACACTTGAAGCCATCACTGCTACTAGCTGAGGCGCTGTTATGAAGTCCATTAGCAAAAACAAAAAATAGTTTTATCACTGCAGCATTGTATTGCATAAAAAGGCTAGTAACTAGCCTGATATATTTATACATATGTATATTATGTATTTCAGAATAATGACTTTATACCTGTCAACACTAATTTTTTTTTTTTTTTACTCACACCTTATCAAAGGGTCTGATTGGGTCCTAAACTGGAGTGTTCGCTTTCGAGCAAAGCTGTTCAACTCAAAGCTTGAGCAATTGATTAAAAAATAAACAATAAAATAATGAATAACAAAAACAACAACACAATACACTTGCACAGCAACCTCAGGCCACTTTCCTGATACAAGTCCAAATATTTTATATAAAGAAAATGCTTGAGCCCAAGCAGCCAGTCACCTTGGCAACTTGAGGACGAAGAGGTGGAGGGTTTCACAGGATAAGCACCATATTGGGTAAAGTATAGTCTTGTGGACTAAATGAGCCATCCAGCGAAATGGTCCAATTACGATCAATTTTCTAAACACCAGCCGATTAGTCATAAGTGTTTTTACAAACACACTGGCTGGTTATCCAATCACAACATACTGATAGAGAGTACATTTTGCTGTGATATTTATTATAGCTTTATAGCCCAAACTATCACCGGCTATGAAATTGGATTGGAAAGGGTTAAAAAATAAAACACATTTTGTACTTTAGCTTATTCAACCCCAAATGGGAGCACCAGTGATGATTGTACAAATGGGAGCACCAGTGATGATTGTACAAAAGCTAGAAAAATTATCAGAACTATAAAAAATTTCTGCCAAAAAAAAATATCAGGGCTCTATAGCAAAAAACAAAAAAAAATAGTAAATTATAATTAGTTCAGCTGAGAATGACCGAATCATTGAAACTAGAAAAAACTATTGGGTCTATAAAATGAATAAATCAAGAAAATTAAAACCGCAAGAAAAGAGCCAATTTTATATAAAATAAAATAAAACTTTCAGAAACAGCCTTGTCATTCTAATAGCTACTATTGGATAACAAAATTAGAAACTACATGACTTCCACACCCTTTGCCATGACCAAATATAACCTATCATTTTATGCCTTTACTGTATTGACACGGCCAGCTGGAAATAGACTGTACATACACAATAACTATATGGGAATGAACTACCATGGTTTGGTTTGCCCACTGCAGACTGATATAGCTGCAGGCAATTCAGATTCCACACATTATTTCGGACCACAAACGACGAAGCAACCTCCAGGAGGTGGTTTACATCCGCACGAGAAAGGCCAGTCCTTCTTACGAGGTCGCCAGCCGAGTGGTTCAGCAAAGATTTTAAAGTACTCAAATTGGCTGGAAAAAAGAAAAGGAAAAAAAAGGAGAAGATACAAAAAAATATGTTGTTTCTCAGCAGTACTGCACCTTTCTTCACGGTGGAACGAATTTTAGGGTGCAGTTCCAAATTCTCCACGCTGTCCGACCCAGCTGAGGAGGCAGAGTCCATGAGGCGCGGCTACATTTTCAAAATTCGCGCGCTGCTTTCGTAGCGGTCACGTGTCCATGCAAGTAGAGAGAAGAGGAGAACGTTCTCGAAGTTTCCCACGTGGAATCCATAATTTTTTTTTTGTCTTCATTGTGATAAAGAGAGTAAGAAATGGCATCTGAGGTAAGGAGGTCGCATTTTTTGCTAATATTTTTTTATGATTTATTTGGGGAGAAGGTTGAGGTGCTGAAGAACAAGGGGAACCAGTTTATGAAGGAAGAGAAGTATGATGAGGCTGTGGAAATGTACACAGAGGCAATAGAGAAAGATCCACAGAACCATGTTTTATACAGCAACAGAAGTGCAGCATACGCCAAGAAGGAGCAGTTTGAGGACGCTCTGAAAGATGCAGAAAGAACAATAGAAATCAAAAGTGACTGGGCCAAGGTATCGTATAGGCTGTTAGTCTTGCAAGCCAGACCCTTTACCTGACTGTTACGCGGGAAAGAGGGTCTAGGTAAAGGGACTGGCTCGCAAGTCTAATAGGCCATATCTTGTCTGTATGGGGCAAGTTAATGTGCTAGTCAGATGGAAGCAATGGGTATGGCTCAATACTAGGTTGGATTAAAAACAACATGGTGTCTAATTTTATCTTATAGAACAGAGACAGTGTTAGTGTAATCTGAAGTGCTTGCAGTCAGTCATATAAGAAGCAACACAACCCAGTAGTCTGGTAGCTACAATACGGTGTCGTACCACAAATTACCATACTTTAAGAATGGTGGATGTCCCCAACTTGCAAGGTTTTGTATCAGCACCTGAACGTGCCACTTCCTCTGCATTAGTAGTACGCCATGCAATACTTGTTTTAGGGCCGACCACAGGGAAAATTCTTTTCTTCCTGCAATTGTGCTCTATTTTTATCTTTCCTTTCTAGGCCATCCAGGAAGCCATAATGACTTGGATCTAATATTAGTGGTTATTTTTGTGTCCAGGTTACTAAGTTAAGCCAGGTATTGCAGAGCCTTGTGCTTGATTTGCTATTGAAATTATTTGAGAATTAGCTGGGAAAGGAAGCTTTGTTTGAGGCTGCTGTCATGGTGACGTCTCTTGAACCAGTCGGTATGATGTCATGTCACGCTTTTCCGTTTCTTTATTTTTTTCCCATAGCAACACTTCCAATCTTTTATATGGTCCTATTTTGTGTGAGTAAAGAATGAAAAAAAGAAAGGGCACTTCAGTTTAAAGTGCACAAACCCTTTGATCTTGAAGTGAAAACATATTGCTCAAGAATTTTTGCTCAAGGATTTGCACTTCTGTCATCATTCATGACAGCAGGTGGTCACAGGCAATTATAATTGCTATCAGTTTGTTGCTCTGGAAATAAGGGAGTGCTTCTTGCACCACACTGCTTAAACATGTAGTATTGGTTGCTCTTCATGGATGAGTGAGGTATGTATGGGTTTTAAGAGATAACCTGAAGTGTGTGAATGGCGGGATTGATTGTCAGGAGACACGAGCTTCTTTTCTAATTAAAGCACCATTGATGAGAAACAGCAGCTGTAGTTGTGTGTAGGGACAGTTATGGCTCCAAGAATTGAACACTCCAGTAGCTTCCTTTGTTTGCAAGCACTGTACCAATGGTTAAAGCTAACTCTGCGCAATGATGGGAGCCTTCAGTAAATGTGTGAGAAACTTAAACTGAATCCATTAGTAATAATAATCTTTAACATTAAGTTTCTCAACTTTGGGGTTTTGGGACTAGCAAAAACTTATTTTCAGAGGGGCAATGAGAGTGAAATACAGACACATTATATTGTGTGAGAGAGCCAAGTGCTGGACTAACTATCTTAATATGGCTATAATGTAAATTCAGGAGAAAGAATGATAATCAACTGGAGAACTGCTGAAGGGCGCATTACTTGTAACCACAATTTAATTACTTTCACAGTCTGAACTAGTTTTTACTTCCTTACTGCTGGCAATTGGGTTGATGAGGGAGTTGTGTGTCTTCAGGGCTACTCCAGGAAAGGTGCTGCTTTATTTCAACTTGGGAGGTTGGAAGAGGCAGAGACAGCTTACAAGGACGGCTTGATGAAGGACTCCTCCAATTCCATGCTCAAGACTGGTCTCGAAGAAGTGAAGGCGAAACGGGGTTGGTTTTTAGTTAGATGTGAAAAGAAAATTTATTTTGATGTTTTTTGTCAGTGTTTATAATAATATATTTATTTAATTTCCTACCAACATCAGTAGTGTTTTTTGTTTTGTTGTTGTTGTTTTTGTTTTGTTTTTTGTTTATTTTCCCCTTAAAATTGACATAGTTACTTCAAAGAATGATCCTTTAATAGTAACGCCCTTGCAGCCTCCTACCTAAGTCCTCTGGATTTTTTTTTAATTAATTTTTTTTATTATTATTTTTGTTTATTTTTATTTATTTTATTATTTTTATTTTAATTAATTTTTTTTTACCCTCACGGGAATTGCATCCAATGGTATCTTCAGATCAGTGGGTGTAGTTTTCTGACACGCCTCTATGCTGGAATCTGATCGTGAAAGTGATGCGATATCATCAGCCAACCTGTGCATAGTTAGTTGGTGGGCGGGGTTTGTCATGCCCACTAAACTGGAAAGTGCTGGGACAATGTAGAATTACCAAGAATGTATTAGTTTGGTATGGTGTAGCTAGTCTGGTTTATTTGAGTGGTTTATATGTGGAATTATGAATTACGATAAGATTTCTGTCGCTAATGTGTGTGTTAAACCTTACAATTCAGTGGCCTGACCTATAATGTCTTTCTTTGAGTCCAACATTTAAAAGCAAAAAAAAAAAAAAAAACAAGACAAAGTCATTTTATTTATTTGTGTGTCCATATTAGTGCTTTACGATTACGTTTTTCTTATCTTGAGTACACTCACCATAATAATACTGCTGATTTTTACAATGCTATAATCATACTAATATCAGGGGCTCATTTAGAGGGGGCAAAGGAGTGATCACTGAAGAATACTTGACAGATTAGAACTAGCACTTCTTATAACAGTGATGTATTATTACTGTCGTGATAATTGGCAAGGTCTTAAGACGATTATGAGACTAATGGTGGTTATCGATACGGGCACATTTACACCGTGACAAGCTGATGCAAAATTATCCAATATGTTTGCAGTGGGCAGGGCACAATGCCAATGAATAGCTTTTGCTGGGTTAGTATAATAAGAATTATAGCTCCAATCATGTGTACACTGTTTTAAATTGTTTTGATATAATTGTCTGCTAACAATTTATTTATTTAATTTCCTACCAACATCAGTAGTGTTTTTTTGTTTTTTGTTTTTTTTTGTTGTTGTTGTTTTTTTATCCCTACTTCAAGGAATGATCCTTTAATAGTAAAGCCCTTGCAGCTTCCTACCTAAGTCCTCTGGATCTTTTTATTTATTTTTTTTATTTATTTTTTTTAATTATTATTTTTGTTTATTTTTTTTATTTTTTTTATTTTTTTTTTTTTTTTTTTTTTTTTTTTTTTTTTTTTTTTTTTCCCTCATGGGAAATTGCATCCTTAATGGTATCTCAGATCAGTGGGTGTAGTTTTTCTGACATCGCTATCTAGCTGGAATCGCTTTGTTGTGAAAGTGATGGGAATCAACCAAATGCTTGTGATGAAGTTAGTGGTGGGCGGGGGTGTCATTGCCCATAAAGTCGGATAAAGCTGTTTGGGCCAGAGAAAGGTAGAATACCAAGAATGTATAGTTGGGTTATGGATGTAGCGTAGTTGGTGTGTTTGAGGGTCTAGTGAGGGAAATGAATTACGGAGTTAAATGATTCTGTTGCAAATGGTATATGTGTTAAACCTTACAATTCAGTGGCCTGGACCGTTATTATGTGTCGTCTTGGAGTCAAAACATTGTGAAAAGCAAGCAAAAAAAAAAAAAAAAAAAAAAAAAAACAAGACAAATTTTTAGTCATTATTATTTATTTGTGTGTCCATATTAGTGCTTTACGATTACGCTTTTCTTATCTTGAGTACACTCACCATAATAATACTGCTGATTTTTACAATGCTATAATCATACTAATATCAGGGGCTCATTTAGAGGGGGCAAAGGAGTGATCACTGAAGAATACTTGACAGATTAGAACTAGCACTTCTTATAACAGTGATGTATTATTACTGTCGTGATAATTGGCAAGGTCTTAAGACGATTATGAGACTAATGGTGGTTATCGATACGGGCACATTTACACCGTGACAAGCTGATGCAAAATTATCCAATATGTTTGCAGTGGGCAGGGCACAATGCCAATGAATAGCTTTTGCTGGGTTAGTATAATAAGAATTATAGCTCCAATCATGTGTACACTGTTTTAAATTGTTTTGATATAATTGTCTGCTAACAATGAAAACGGCTGCAACAATTTTTTATTGTTGTTGTTCCAATTTTATTATATTTTTTCGCAATTTTTGGTGCTATGACAGCTGACCTGGCCAATCCATTTCGTGACCCCAAGGCAGAAGAAAAGCTGAGGAACCATCCCAAGACTAAAGGTTACATGGACGACCCTGAGTTCCGGATGAAGTTCTACCTGTTGCAGCAAGATCCCAAGAACCTCATGTCCCTCATGAATGATCAGAAAATTGTGGATGCAGTGGGAGCACTGCTGGGCGTGGACTTGACTGCCATGGGGGGAGGTGGAGCAGGTGAGTGGGTGTGGATCAGGCTTGAGCAGTGTTAGAATGTATTAGTGGTCTTTAAATAGAGTGATAATGATTGGAAATGGATAAGAAAATAGCTATTAAACTCCTGTGATGTTTTATATTAGTATGGTTCTTAAGAAGTACAAAAAATACCTGTTTATTGTATGTTATGTTTACAGGTGTTGACCCCACTGTTCATAGAGATGGGCGTGGCCCTTCATCAGCTGACTTGACTGGAGAGGGCAAAGATGAAGAGCCAATGGAGACTGAGAAGCCACAGGAACCTGAAGTGCCTGCTGAAGACAAAGAGCACAAGGAGAAGGTGTGTGTGTGTGTGCATGCAGTTTGGGTTGGTTTATTTATTTATTTGGAAGGGGCTCATGTGGGAAAGGGGTTGGTTGAAAGGACTACTAGATGATTTAGCAGCCTTTTTTTTTTTTTTTTTTTTCCTCACAAATCGAAATAACATCTGTGATTTATTTGTAAGTAAAGTAGGGTTTAAAATCCATGGGATTATCAACCCTCAGCATGCATGCGCAAGAGTGTTATAGTAATCGTCCTGTCTGTCACATTCTGATTGTCTGACAATTCACCATTGAGTTAGGTATGAACTTGTCAACAAAAAAAATAGTTTGAGTGTCTTTGATGAAGTACTTTTTTGCAGTTCAGGCTGATGTTTGAGAAAACATGAAGCAGCCAGCTCACCCTCTATACTAGCCTTTTGTGGTTAACACCTCCCCCCCCCAATCAGCACAGTGTGATAATGTGAACAATATTGAGCAATATTTTCTTTGTGCCTGTGATAGTTTTACTTTATATGCTGAGTGTTTACCAAGTGCTGGAATTGGAGTTTTGCATTGAAACTACTGGCAAGTGTCCCTTACATATATAACTACCCTTAAAAGACAACATTTACACTTTACATGTAACTTTTCATTACAGCTATATATGTATATTAGCACTGAGGGTTCGTGCCCTTTGGTTGCTTCATTTAAATTACACAAAAGATGGGTATGTATGGATTATACGTATGAGGAAATAATCTGATAATGTTAAATATTCTTGAAATTTTATTAAAGTTTGACCTTACATTGTGGCCTTTGATCCTCATATGTATGAATTTAATCTGACTAATAATACATTCCTGTTATTTGCTATCTCTGAACTCCTATTCTCAGAGTTTCGCCTTCAGCATGTCCACAGGAGGGAAATCAGTCAGATGTTGGAATCGGAATGTATATTATAGCACGTGCTTAGTCTGATTCAACCACACCTTTCAAACAGTCAATGAGTTCCACCATACTGTATGAAATCCCCTGAGGCAATTTAATCGCTTAATAGGACCCCAGGGATCTCGCTAGTTGAAAAGAAAAGAAAAACTGGTGTGATCACCTATATTTTTCTAGACAAGGTTTAACTGCAATGTCTTAAAAGATCTTTGATCTTGCAATCACTGCTGCTGTTTCATTGATATTTTTAAATATAGCCATTGCAGATTGGTAACTGGCTCTTCCGTATGTGTTGACTAGGCTTTGGCGGAGAAGGAGAAAGGCAATGAGGCATACAAGAAGAAGGACTTTCCCACTGCCATTGCCCATTACGACAAAGCGTACGAGATTGACCCTACCAATATCCTGTACCTCACCAACAAGGCAGGTGGGTAGTTTTTTTTTTGCCAGCTTTGTGGCACCGCAGGAGGCAACATTAGCGGGTGTGAGGTTACAGCTTGGCATGGGTGAGGTGTTATGTGGAGCTGGGTTAGAGGAACAACAGTGTGGACCTGTTTGTTATTGATATGGTTTAGGGACCAACTTAGGTAAAGTATAAATCACCAGGTCGTGAACCTATAGCGGGATAGTGTTTCTTCACTCGAGTTGCTTTTTTTTTTTTCTTCCTCCCTCCATGACACAGATACAATAATGTATTAATAAATGTGCACAGCAATGCCTGTATTAGACCACACCCCTTACACATGCGAATCCTTGCTTACGGCTCCAAAATATTTTACAAGTGAACTTGCTAATCAAGCTGGACACACTATAGTCTTTTTGTTTGTTTGTTTGCTTATGTTTTTTGTTTTTTTAAGGCAAGAGTTTGTCCATGCGTAGTCTGAAAACCATAGAGAAGTAAAGAATTTGTGCCGAGTTGAGTACATTAATTGGGAATATCTTACATGTTTTTTTAATAATATTTACTACTTAATGGTATTCTGTGGTTATGATTTATAATGGTATTCTATGATTTTGTTGTTTGTATATATCTAATATTTGGTAAAAGTTAACTTCAGTTAATTGAGGTCCTTCAATTGCAATATGCATTAGTCTTCCAAGATTAATGTCACTAATTCTTGACCTGAGACCATTTTTAATCAAATGGGTGTGGTTTCAGCGAAAGTACATGTAGTCAAACAAACGTGTGGGACCCCCTCCTCCTTCCTAAACTCTCTCCCCTCCCCCCCCAGAAAAAAGTCCTGTATGAAACCCTGGTCATCATTAATTTTTTCCATGACTTACTGAAGTTCACCCGTCATACTGCTTGAATTCCCAATTCCAGTCATAAGAATTGTAATGGTAAATGGGTGTGGTTTTTATTTTGGGTGTGTATCATATGGAAATGTGCTTGCAGCGGTGTATTTCGAGATGCAGCAATGGGACGACTGCATCAAGCTGTGCGAGGAGGCAGTGGAAAGAGGAAGGGAGCTCAGGGCTGATTTCAAGGCCATCTCTAAGTACGTTTAATCTGGTGGGCTTCATTTAGGATTGGTAAGGGCATTGTGTGTGTGTGTGATCATCGGAGTGTTTTGCTATATTGACAGTCTTAGTTGAACGAGTTGATGATTGGTTTGTGTTGATACAAGATTCAATGATCGAATTCTGATGTTTCATTTACTTGCAAGCTAGTACACTAGTCAGCTAATGCCAGACTTCAGTGGATAAAATGAAGAGCAAAATAAAACAATTAGCTTCTTTTTAATGTTATACCTTACTTCTTATATCAACGTTGAAACAAATATTCCACCAATGAGATTACTTTGGTTCTACAGCTCTATAAACAACAACAATAATAATAACGTTATAGTGTATTTAAAAATATGGCATTTTTTTTTGGTTTTTTTCCCTTTTTGTATCGGCAAGTGTAGTGGATTAAGTCAGTGCTGAGCTCGACCAATTCCATTTGTGGAAGTTTACTTTCAACATGAGTGAATTTATTTCAGCATTGTGATTTCATATTCATAGTTTAAAGATGAATGACTCCTGCAACTTATTCTGTTTGTATTATTTTAAATTGTGTGCATCATCCTTTTTTAATTGATAGGAGTGTACATCAGACTGAAAATTTGGGGGAGGAATTGGGGGGGGGGGGG
>WLWD01003267.1_pt1 | contig 25312 bp, 14 predicted proteins | sample 6712731 | NCBI WGS metagenome assembly WLWD01 (sample SAMN12718690, study PRJNA576275) | sponge metagenome | isolation source: marine sponge | host: Mycale hentscheli | place: New Zealand: South Island, Marlborough, Capsize Point | collected 2014-11-01 | reverse complement strand
CATTCTGGTTGTCATCTTGACCTGCATTCTGGGTGTCATGTTTGTTAGCACCTTGATTCTCATCTTTGCTGAAGATTTGGCTTACGTCTTCATTATGCTCAACTTCACTGGGCCCTTGTATTTTATCACTGCCGGCCTCATTGGTCATTTCTGTGTTCTCACTGATACTTTTGTTTTCCTCTTTGGTTGCATTCTGAGAATAGCATTTGCAAAAAAAAAAAAAAAAAAAAAAAAAAAGAAAAGAAAAAATATATTATGTATACACAAGTTAATCCCAATTTTGCTGTCAATTCTAAATGGGTCTATTTAAAACTATCTCCACCAATTGACATTCAAGTGTATGTATAAATGTATACATTGTGATTGCTCAAACATAGGGATTGAAAAGAACAAGAAAACAAAACAGCAACAACAACAACAAAAAAACAGAAACAAATAAACTACATTACTATAATGGCTAGCCTGATTAATGTACCATTTCAGTAGGTCTGGTACCTATAGAGTTCTAGATAGCATGCACCAAATGATTTACAGTATTGCCCAATGAACCCTTAAGAGTGCTGGCACACTCTTTGAGCGCAAAAAAAAACGCCAAATAGGCCACAGTTGCTAGGGCGCGTTAAACTTACTTCTGCTTTCCCCTTCCAAGTTATTTTATTTATGCAGGCCAGCAAGTACTACTAGGAGAAAGCACCTACCGGGAATGAAGACTGGAAGTCGATCGTATCTCAAGAAATACCCCGTCACCATTCTGGACTTCACGGCAGTACTGCACGGCTACCACCGTAGTTTAGAAGCCGATATTTTGTATATCATTTTCTTACCCTTGTGTGTATGCCATAACATTGAGTTTTGTTGAATTCTATTTTACTTTTCTTTTTACTACCTTATCACGTGAACTATTGTCGATTATTTCTATAAAATTCCGTATATTAAAAATATCTCAATGTAATAGGGTCGACCCCTTGTGGCCCTAAACCCTGGCAAAGTTTGAACCATAGCCGTTCATCAATTCCTGAGTAGTACGCGAGAGAAGATTCTGGATCCATTACTTTAGAACATAGCTGGCCCCTTTTTTGTATTGTGAAGCAGGCACTCTACCCAGCATAGATTTTGTCAAACTAGGCCATCAGGATACTAAATGCCAGAAGGGAGGATACATCTGCCTGGGTTCTCCAAATTTTCATGATGGATCACTATTTTAGGTTTAATTTTTCTTCATTTTAAGCCTCCAGGACGGTTTTTTGATATATCTTCAGTATATTCCAAATATGATCTTTGACCAGAACGTTCTACTATTTTAATCTGGCATGGATTTCGTCATAAATTGCGGTGTTCATCTCCACTTCTTAGTGCAAAATATAGTCCAATCATAAAAACCATTGTATTGAGGAGAGCTTGGGGGCTATGGTCACCCAGAATTTGATTTTCCCAAAGCTGTTCCTCCTCTTGTGTTGATAGGGACTCAGCCTGCTTCTGAGTAGATCCCATTCCTTTTGATTGAAGACGCTTCATCTCTGCATTTAAGCTTGCTATGAAGCCCAAATATTCTGCATCCTTGTAAAAGTCAGTACCAGGGTTAGAAATGCGTACATGCCGCATAATGCCGTTCACTATGTGATATAGTGTGTTTGGAGGGTATTCACTTCCGTTAATTTTCCTTACTTCCAAAATAAACCTGGTCAACCACTGTGCCTGAATAATCTTGTCAACTTCACTTAATTGTGGTACATCAAAACCTAGTTTTCTTCTATTATCCCTCCAAGAATTCCATAATCTAACACAATAATCAGTGTCTTGGCGAGTCTTCTTTGGTATGGCCTTCATACGAGCTTTAACAATTTCGTCATCAGGTACAGGTTGACTAAACCTTGATACAGAAGCTATAGTCTGGAGAGCTGACTGTGAGGAGCTAAACTGGAGACCTAACTGTGACGGGCTAGACTGAAAAGAAGCTGACTGTAAGGAGCTGGACTGGTGAACTGACTGTAAGGAATTAGACGGAAGAGCTGATTGTAAGGAGCTGGACTGGTGAACTGACTGTAAGGAATTAGACGGAAGAGCTGATTGTAAGGAGCTGGACTGGTGAACTGACTGTAAGGAATTAGACGGAAGAGCTGACTCAGTGGAAGAAGGTAGTACAGAAGCTAACTGAGAGGAGCTATACGAAGAACTAAACTGGTTTTGAAAATTTGTAGTAAAAGTTGAGGTAAAATGTGAATGTTCTGAGGTACAGGTTTGGCTAGAATATTCTTGTTGACTAAGCTCACTGAAAAGATAATCATACTGATCCTCCTGCCCCAAATTACTGAACTCCATCACTTTTGCGTGTTTACTGGAGTCAAGCGAACTACATATACCCCATGCGCTGCACCACGGCTCGCCTAAACAACCGGAATTGCTGCACTTAGTGGACTCCTCAGTAATTTCCCAACCGTCCTTGTCGTACAATGTCAGCATAGAAGCAGAGAAGTAGAAAAAATGTTTTCCCACCTGGTAACTAGGCTATATAGTTGCTACATTCTAAAACAGATAGACAACGAAATCTCGGGAACTGCCGCCCGTCGAATCCCTCGGGCACGCTAGTACTGCCCTCGCTACGCTCGGGACGGTACACCCCGCATCCCTCAAGATTCTGTGGGCGGTAAATCCCTCGATTTTGTTGTCTATCTATTATTTAGAACGCAAGGATTTTTTATTGTAAGTTGACTCCGCCCCGCTCTATCAGTACGCCCGTAGTGGTGAGTGAGGCACAGCTGCATTTCACAGACACTAATTTGTTACAAAGCGGGGCGCGTGACTTTGTGATAGATAATGCGCGACTATTCAGCTGGAGTGCGCTACTAAAGGCGCCCAGGCGTTGCTATGTGCCAGCACCCTTAAGGTAAACGTATTTCTAGCTGTTTCATATTTTTTTTGGAATTTTTATAAAAACACCTATGGAATAATAGAAGCTGCCAAGTATTTAAAATTAATAATACTGTTCATGAATAATTCATGAGCTGATCAGAATTGGTAAAGCATCATCATTTCCTAAATCAGAAAACTCAACAAGAAAAAAAAAAAAGACCCTACCCGGGGGATTCGAATCTGCAACCTGCTGATTCAATACCCTCCAGATCTCAGGGGGAAGTTGTGGTTTTGGTGGTGATTGTCAGCAATTTAGGGTTACCGCAGCCACTCAATCAGCTCTTTTTTCCACTGTCTCGAGACTTCCGCGTATGTACTATAATAGAGGAATTAGGTTGTGGAACTTGCTGCAAATAAAGTGAAAAACGACAGGATACATGAAAGGGCTGCAGGAGTAAATTGGTGGATATATAATAAAGCTTTGCTCTTTGATATTGACAACAACAAAAAAAAAACAGGCGATTTTGTGACAATAATAATGCCACTGTTATAAGCTAGGAGGATAAGCTAGTATGTTGTACCTTATAGCTACCAACAAGTGCCATAAGGCAGTAATGCACACCTTATATCACACCTTCTCTCACAGTGCAAGAGATATTTTGTACAAGCATTTAGCTAGGCTTTGAAGTTTTCAGTGTGCAGTATTTTTACGTTTACATAAGGGTTTAACCGTGGAGTATTGGTGAAGGACTAATTACATTCCTTTTGAGCTGGTACTATGTACAAATGCCACCAGACCCTTTCCCAGCGTAACTGTTAGGTAAAGGGTCTGGCTATGCGAGACTATTGTAAAGGTGGTAAAGAGTTGAGCATGAATAATTAATTACAACATAAACTACAACAAATACTTATCTAATAAACAGTATCTAATAACAGGAGTATCCCCATATAGTGGCTAAATTAATTAAATTCTATAGGCTTGGGCAGTAGCCCCCGAGGTTCCTGCATACTTAAGAGGCTTATGTTAGGAAAGGATCATCAGTCATGAAACACTCTTTTCTATTTGTATGGACTAAATTAATGGCAGAAGTTAGCTGAGGGTGAGCAAGTGTTGCAGGACTTCAAAGTCGGCTACAGTGTTACCATTCTTTCAACTCCTTCCCGCCACACCTACCAACTCTCAACCTGACTCTACCAACACATACCCACACTCCTCCCACCACCCACTCAGCCTCCCCTCCCGCACACCCCTCCCCCACACCCAGCCCCACCTTCTCCAAATCCTTGCATCGGTCCTTTGAATTGTATTGCTGTTCCCCAGTGTTGCTCGCCACCTGGGATCCTGCCACCTCCTTATCAGAATTTTCCACCATATGCAAGTGCTCATACTGCTCCTTTTCGTCGTCCTCATAATTGACATAATCTATTTCTTCTTGCACTCCTCTGACCTCCCTACTTCCCTCCAACTGGCACTCCTGCATAGCGGACCTGCCATTATTGCCGTAATGGACTCCTCCATAGTCAGAAGAGCTCACCTGCTGTCTGTGGTAGTTGTCTTGATCAGTCTTAGTGGACGTACCATCCTTACCATCGTCCACAGCCGGTACCATCAAACCACTTCTGAACTGTGGCTCTGTGTTCAGTGAGAATGCTTGCACACACTCCGTGTCCTCCACTCCCACTCTGTCAGTCATTCCACTCACAAACCACTCCTCTGTAAAAGAAAAGACAAGTTCACAATAATGGAATACCTTGCAGTCAGGCATCAACACTAAATAACACTGTACGGTAGCTATATACATGTGAGCTCAGACGAATTTCCAATCCGGAGCGGAAATCGAAATTATCTGCCCTGATATTCACATAGGTGCCGCCATCTTTACTAGAATTGTATAGAGTGTGCACTACAGTGTATTGAAACTCTCCATGCACATGTATGTGTGTGTGTGTGGAATACTACAAAACCGACATGCGATCAACCTATAATTGGAAACTTCTTAAGTATACTGTTTTAGTACTTCATCCAACTGAATGGTTGCTAGATAGCTTCAACTTCCTAGTGAGCATGTTTAAGTCATAGCTGGGACACACTGAGTGTTGTTTAAAGTTGCAGACTCTGGTGACTTTGTCATCTTCATTGCAAGTTTCCATCACTATTCTTTAGTTGAGAGCCAGTTAGAGTAACAAAATATTTTTTTTACAAGAAACCAGTCAAAAGCAGTGATTAGCGAGCGTGGCCGTCTCCAGTCCCCTCCCTATATTAGTATTAATATAAAGCCCTCTCCTCGGATCCCTCGACCACCAACAATGAGTAGCGGTTGACTTCCAGGTCCCTTACACATAAATATAGCGCAGTCCCTTGTGTTCAACAAACGTTGTGTCGTCGACTTATCGGGTTAGAGAGTAGCACATCCCCGAGACACGAGCATACAGGCCTCTCAACGCCAGGGAATAGAGAAAGCACAACGGCAGGCAAACTGCTCAAAAAATGGTATAAATCGTCGATACTTTTGTTTCTCAAGCGATGCTTTACCACACAGTTGTAGCAACAGTGGTAATGACCTTAATGTTGTGGTGACTAGATTAAGCTCTGCCACAAGTTTTTGAATGCTTTATAGCATGTAATCCTGGAATGTTGGAATTTGGCCCCACAAATCACATAGCTAGTCTTAAAAGTTACATGTTATTAAAGTGCTTCTGTTTCACTTTGAGCATTTTACTAACTTATCTTTTTTTACATCTTTACAGTCTCATCAGTATCAATGTAGCAAATGCATTCAGACCCCTGCCCAAATAATGGCATTCGTATATTTTAACTGCTAAATTTGGCACGCGAAAATAAGTATCAGTTCACAATATATTACTCTGAGCTTCTAATCACAAGAGTTTATTGAGTACATATCCTTTTTTTTTTTTTTTGTAAAAATATAGTAGGAGTGTATGCAGAAACACCCAAGTTTGTTGCTCAGAATAGTAGGTGGGGTAAGAAGCAACTATAATGGTATTAATAAGGGGCCGGGGTGTTTCAAATGGGGCGAAATCTTTGAAATTCTCCTTTATAGAACAGTCAGTGTCAACAGCTACGTAGGAGCACCCAAGAAGAAGAATTGCTTTTATCTTGTTTTTGTGTGTTTTTCAGAGTACCTTGGGAACTTGGGAGGAGAAAGTGGAGTATCTTGCTAAGGATTGTGGAGATACTAATGTAAGATGCATGTTGAAATCTCAGGACATTATCTCCAAATGGCTAAAGCTCAACAATATGTATACAAAGTACTCTTGGCAGGGAAAACAGGAACAGGAAAAAAAACTCGATTCATAAAAGGACTTGCAAATAATGTGACTGGAAGCAGTGAGATGCTACCTATAACCACTGAACTTGAGGCCTATGATTTCTTTCATGAAGGTGTTAAGTTTACCTTCTATGACTCTCATGGGATGAATGTAGGAGCCAACACAGATAACAGGGGGGACAATTTTAGTTATTTAAAGGAAATCGTGACGAAAAACATACTCCCTGATGCAATTATATTTTTCATCAGTATGGACCAGCCATTTTCAGAATCCCTTAATGAAGAAGATATGTATGTCATAAAGAACATATCTAATGCATTAGGGTGGGTTAAATTGCGCCATGCCATGTTTATGCTCTGTTTTGCCAACATAGTGAAAAGTCCAAACTAGATCTGCTGAGCCTAAAGATGTATACGATCAGTTTTACTTTAGTCAGAAACTGTTTGAAATGAGGCTACACATAAAAGCAATTGTTGAACTCATTAATAGATGAAGCAACAATAAAAATGATGCCTGTTATACCAGTTGGGTTACTCAGTGAACCAAATATGAGGGCCGATGTCCAAGACATATCTTGGGTGGATGAGTTTTGGTCCAGTCAAACATACTCCCTGACTTAATTTTGCTCCAAGTTTTGAAAAGATCAGAGGAGACAAATAGAAGAAGCAATGTACCACATGATGGTGGTCATAAAGAGGCGTGTAACGCTGCAGATAACAAGATAGAAGACTCAAATGATGTTTATTAAATATCAAGTTTGCATTAGTTATATAGCTTTTTGTTTACTATAATATACACACTGTAGTTAGCTGTATATTGATAGTCAATGTATTGTGTTGTGATAAAAACATGAAAATTTTTATACCCAAGATTAAGATCAACATTTTTTTGACTTCCGGAAATTAGTTGACCAGCTATCTAGCTATTAGCTACATGTAAGAAACTCTTGTTGGCAAGGTGACATTAAAAACAAGTGCCAACACACAAATAAAATACATCATCACACTCAAATATATTATCCTCCATTCGCTGGACTTAATTTTGTCATCGGTAATTGTATATCATAGCTAGCTAATCGCTTCAATTATATTGAAAGATTTGAGTCTGTTTTTTTTCTCACCAGGCTTTTTTTAATCAGGTGCTTTTGGCATAATGATATGATAACATGAGGGGCTAATAGCTAACTGATTAGGCGAATGACTGCATGTTTTAGCAGAATGTAGCTAGATTATTAGAGTAAATTCACAATTATCAAGTTCTGATCCTTCATAAAAACTAGATTAAACCCCTGCGACGACTAAGATTTTTTCACATTTTCCTTTGCTTTTTTCCAGACTCCTTTAGGTGAGAAAGTTTCAATCTAAGAGTAAATTCGTTTGAAAGATAAGCTATGTACATCTCATAAAAGTGAGCAAAGAGATAATAGCTATCTACACCAGTGGCATAGAAAGGGGGGGGGGGGGGGGGGGGGGGGGGGCATTATTGCTTGTGTCCCTGTACTTCTTGAAAGTTGTAATTTGAAAGTGTGACTCAAAAAGCACTGAAAGTGGCACAGCTAGCTGTAGGAGAGGAGCTCCAGGCTGAGCCCCTTCACTTTCGAACAAACCAGTTTATATTTGCTTCACGTGTACCCACCTCCAAATGCACTTACTTGTAGTTTGGTTGGTTGGTCGGGTCAATAGCAAATTTAATTAACGCGCATCTTATAAGTGCTACGAGGCCGCCGGTAGACTATGGCAGCATTCTTATTGATTTTAATGTGTTTCCTATTTGAAGGGTCTAAGACCGAAAAACACAGTAAGTAAGCGGGGGAGGATCGTGCTTTGTTAGTTGGGGGGTTGCAGGGAAGAAGAGGGGGAGGCGATTTTAAAGCTGTGTACACTAACTAAACAGCACTATAGAGTTTAGCAAATTAGCTAACTTAAAAAAAAAAAAAAATAAATAAATAAATAAACAAAACAACAACAAAGAAAACGATTAAACTACCTCAGTGAATAAAGAAAGAATTATGAAACCGATTAGAAAATTACATGTAGGGATATCGAGCTAGAAAGACCTATGAAATGTTGAAGTACCAAAATGTTTCAGTCAGTTAGTTAGCTATCTTTAAGGCTAAGTGTTTAGCTACTTCATGTAAGTTTAGTTGTTATGGATTGTAAGATGCATAACTAAATGGCTTGACAGACACATGTAGCCAGAGGACGTAATGCCAGTGTGTATTTGCTAATAAATGTCAACCTTTGGCTAGGGTTGGTGGGGGAGGGGTGCTTGAGATGTTGAAACTTGGACATTCTGTTGATTAAAACCACACAATTCACATAGCAGAGCTAGGTTGTGGTGTTTGACTCACTTGGGCTAATGAGTCTGACCCATAATCCATCACTGGTAAGCAAGCATTGTCCTATATGTACGTATATACTGTGATTTGTGTGTGTGTGTGTATGTTCCATTGTTTGAGGCCAGCAGTGCAATATTATGCCTGCTGAAACATTACTAGGGGTAGACTGTAGCTGCAGTACTCTAGTTAGTCTATAGCTGTTTTTTATTTTATTTTTTTATTGCAGAGTTTGGGTAGTCTCGCCATGCCAGACCCTTTACCGTACACAAGCGAGGAAAGGGTCTGGTCAAACTCGGTACTAGAGATAGTTCCGCATCATCAGTAATATTTTTACTGCGCGAGCGTCAACAGAGTGCTTACGTCATAGGCTAAACATCTAGTTCTTATTGATGATGCGAATACTTATACGAGCGTAGGTGGCACTATTGAAGACGTAGGCATACTGTGCATGTCATCCACGATTTTCGTGGATAATGTGAACAAAAAAGTCTATTGAGTTTGACCAGACCCTTTCCCCGCTTGTGTTCGGTAAAGGGTCTGGCCTGCGAGACTAAGGTTTGGGAGATACACTGTTTTACATTTCCAATTGAGACTTTCAACTTACACCCAGCATTTAGCATAACTGTACCAATTATCTGTAAGTTATAAAGCTAGACATGTGCAGTAACCAATATTTAATGAAAATGAAGATAATCTGAAGAAAAAGGTTGTTTTTTGTTTTGTCCATTGATTAAATTTAATTTAGAGTAACTATACACTTGATAAAGCATACTTTTATTGACAAACCAAGAAAAAATCTTTTATCATTTATCACATTGATATGAAAATTTATAAGAGTAAGAACTTGATAGATTTTATTTACGAGGAACAAACTGTAGTGATAGGTAACAGTATATATCTTCATCAAGAAAAGTATCTGTATTTGGTGCATGTTATTTTTTGAGATCTGCACTTATTTTATTTTATGTTCAGTGAACTGCAGTAACTTTGAGGATCATGTGGAGTTTGATCTTGAGCTTTCTTTTCGTTGGGGATGCCCCGAAGAGCATCATGACACTAAATGTGTTATAGAAAGAATCAAAGATCTCCAAGAGTGGCTAAAAAATACAGGTGTCAGTCGGATATTGGTGGCCGGGAAGATGGGGTCTGGAAAAACCACATTTATCAAAGGACTTACTTCTAAATTTGTACCTTCATTGGACCCCTTACTCCCACACACAACAGAAGTGACGGCATATGAAGGATGCCATGAAGGCTTTTGTTTTATTTTCTTCGACACTCCTGGTTTGAAGGATAGTGAATATGCTAATGATTATGAATACCTTTCTGAAATGGTGAAGAACAGTGGAGAACCTAATTTACTCATATTTGCTATCAAAATGGATGACTATGTGATTGAAGAGGAGGACAAAGAAGTTATAGGAAATGTTACTAAAGCTTTTGGATGGAAAGTATGGCAAAAAGCAATGTTTATATTGACGTTTGCCAATAGACTTGAAAAGGTTGGGGAACCTCCAGATGGTGTGAAAAGTACAAATTACTTTAGTGAAACTTTTGACATGCATCATACAAGCATTGTAAATGCCTTGGAAGCACAAAATGTCGATAAAGAAGTAATTAACAAAATTGATGTGGTTCCTGTTGGAGTAATATCAGAACCTATCATTCCGGCTCATAGCCTAGGGAAGTCCTGGATAGATAATTTCTGGAAGAAGGCATACAAAACTTTGTTGAAACCAAAACAGGCAGATGATAATGTAGAAAGACAGGAATCATCACATGAAAAGAGCCAAATGCCATTTTCTGATGAAAAGGAACATGAAACTGTAGCTTCATTACCAGTTTCGTCTTCATTTTGTGATGCTCCACCTTCTAATTTAGGTGCAAGCAGCAAGCAAAGCACTACAAGCGGCCAAGCAGCACTACAAGTGACACATTTTTTTATAATCATCTTACTTTACTTATTTATAGTTTATGTGGACGTATTACTGTAATTGAAATCCACTAACTTAATTTCAGTCTCTTTTGTTAAAAAACAAACAAACCTGGCTACTTAAGTATAATTAGCTAAATGGTTAATAGAAGTTAAAAAAAATTAATAAGGGAGTACACTGTAAACCAAAAGATGCATAGTTTATACCAAAACTTAGTATGAATCACTTGCTAAGTCACACCAAAATATGGTGTGATGTGCACACCTCATCATTTTGGTGTGAAGTAGCTACATACCAAGTTCAGTGTGAGTTAACACCCTAAACGGTGTGAATAATGAAATTAATGAATAAACAAACTTAAAAACCCTGGAAAATATTATAATATTCCTTTGGCTTGATCATAGCAGGCAGATACATTTTGAAACTGTAGTTTGTTTCATTCATTGTTGATTTTTCATCTTGTGACATTTACTTTTTGTAACTTTTCTGCACTCGTCTTTATAGCTATGTTCTGTAATGGTTACTTTTTCCATCTATTTTATGTGCCTCTGAACACTGAAAATACACACATTAATTTTAACTTGAAGTGTGCACTTTATTTTTACTCTTTCCCTATGTGCCATAGAGCTAACACTGAGTAATCAGGTAATTCCAGAGTGTTAGCATGCTTTCCTAATTCTGCAGTTACCATGTTAACTGATGCTTTTTATCTGTCATAGTAGCACTGAGGGTTCACACCTTTGGTGCTTCATTGCCAAATTGAAATTTGAATTATATAGCTTCAGCTGAAGATATTTCTCCCACTGCAGTTGTGGTGGTAGAGGAACATGCAAATGACCGCCCACATTGGTCAAAAGTGGGAATAATGTTTCAGCTGATTAAATTTGGAGCATTTTTTTCTTCATTTTTGTCAAACTCTGGCAATAGCTATTTGGACACAAAGGTCTTTGCTAAAAAAATTGCAGGGGTTATGTAAGTTGGGGGCCAGGGGTCACAGCTCAGTGGGGCACAAACATGCTCTGTTTTCCACTTAATTGAATTTTTTAATTTTGATTGGCTCATGAATTCAATTCTATTTGCAAAACCATTGAAAAGATACTGCTGTTATTATGGCAAATCAGTTGTCTTAGGTTCATGGGTAAAATAAAGACTTGATGGTCCTGATAAAAGTAGAACACTTTTATGATACCATTTTGATGCATGTTCATCAAATTAATTGATTAAATTATAATTATAAACATTTAGCTGCATATTGTAATCCATCCAATTTTACTTAGTTCAGTTATTATTAAGTTGTAGCTATGTTTCATAAAGTAAAGAAATTTTTATGAGAGTGAATTGTTGTGTTGATACATTATGCCGCCCCCCCCCCCCCCCAACTTTGAACAACTTCCATCACCCCCTGGACTGCATTGAATCTCTTATTAATACACAATAGCAGTGACTAGGGCCTGCCTGATTATGCTTTGAATTTTAAGAATTATTCTTTTTTTTATCCTGAAAAAATGAGTTATTATCCCCAAAGAATAGTATGGTTCTTAAAATTATCGTATTTTTCTAATTAGAAATAAGTGAAATTGTGATGACTGCAGTATAGCTAGCTGTATAGAGTTGGTATGTTATGAAATGAATGAGTAAAACTATCAGTCTCTTACTGAATTACTCAATATGAAGGATTGTATTAAGCTAATCTTTCAGTGAAAACTGAACATCCCGTAAAAATGTTCCCTATATTTCAAACTTTCTTTTTTCATTTTTGGAAATACAATAACAGAGTGGCCAATACTAACTCACAGATGCTTTAATCAAGTAATGAAGATCTACCTCATAACCACATTTCTACACAGTTTATGTCCTTTCTTGTAAAAGAAAAGGGAGGAAAAAATAAGCACTATTGATTTTCTTTTATAATTAAGGACTATATGGACTGATTATTCTCATTTTCCCTTTATTATTCTCCTAAATACCCTGATAATTCTAGAATTATTCCACTATGCTATTACATGTCTATTATGCCAGAAAATGCTAGCATAATCTGGCAGGGCCTAGCAGTAAATTTAGTTAATGTTAATGACAACTAACTGAATCACAGTTCATAACACCTCAGCCTTGTTACTGCAACCAAATTTAGATCCCAGATAGCCGAGGGTCTGTTTGAGTACCTCAGCACACCTGGTGTTAGAGAGCATTAAGAATTATAATCATAACTAAGTTGCTAGTTTCAGTGTAACAGACTGAATGATCTGAGTCAGCTTTACCAATGATGGTCTATTGTAGAAGAAGACAATTTGACCTTGAAGACTGTTCGGTCATCTTCGTAAGTCTGGTCTCTTCCAGTCAAAAACGAGGTGTGACCCGACCCGGTTGGCTCTCCCTTGCGTAACTGTAACATAGAGGGAAAGTAGCTCATTAATGGAAGTAAGCAGCAGGAATAGCTAGTTAAAGAATGCGATAGAATAGCTAGCTGATACAGGTTTTTTTAAAGTTATTTTGCTGTAGCAATGAGCAACAAGAACAACAACAATAATAATAATAATATTAATACCATTAATAATATAAATAGCAACAGCAACAACATCAACAATAATAGTAATAATTAACAACTTCACCTCTGTCTCATGCCTCTCCTTGTCAGCCTTTAGCTCCTCTGCCTTCATTGCCATCTGATCCTGGATTGCCTTTGGTTTAAATCAAAGAAACAGCAACATCTGTTGATTCACCAATACTCCTATCTCTGTTGATGCTCTGCTTCTCTCTGACATGATTATCATTGATGCATCCAAATCAGATTGTCACTTTCCAAGGTCTCCACATTTCTTCCTTGGTGCTTTTTCTTCTTTTTGTTCCTTTATCGAGTCTTGTGAGTTGATTTACTGGCTCTATTAGTGCTCCTGCCTGCAGTACTAATTCCCAGCTGTTGATTTAGCTACTTGGCTCCATTGGTGCTCCCACCCATAGCTAGTGCTGTCTCCAGAGGATATGCATACAACATACACACACACATAAAAAGAAATAATAAAAAAAATAAAAAAAATAGTGTATAGCTAGCTACTTTTTTTAAATTAGAATCTAATCGCTAGCAAGTGAATTTTCTTTCTAGCTAATTTTTGTACATTATGATAGTTCTATATAATTGATTGGAGAATAATTAGTCAAGGTGGAGACAGCAATTATATATCCTAATTCTAGTCAGCCTAATAATTTATTGTAAACATTAAAAAAATTATTCAACAACTTTAAGCATAGTTTAGCCCTAACCCACAAAATATGTGATGAGTAATTTGAGCTTTACAGCAGCTGCTATAGTAAAATTAGTCTCGCGTGGCCGACCCCTTTCCCTTTTATTATCCGCTCATGCACGGAGGGAAGGGCTCCCCCACGTGAGCGGATAATAAAAGGGAAAGGGGTCGGCTGTGTGAGACTATAGTAAAATGACTAAAGCAGTTTTTTTTTTATACATAAGTTGACATATCTACTCACAATGGCTTTGGAAAAGTTGTTTCTTTAACCCTCCCCCCACAAAATTAAAAAACAACAACAGATGAGCTGGGAGCTGGACGTGGTTCATTGTTAATATTATAACTTAAATTTCAATCGGATCTAGGCAGGTCCCTGCCACCAGGAGTTATGCTTTTAAATCCAGATTGATAACTAGTCATACATGTATATTTAAACACACCTACAGTATATCATTATTACACTATTTGCTGTTATATTACTACATAATAGCCATAAAGTTTTTACCCCCACCCCCTCATTTTTATGTTCTTACTCCACTGAAGGTACCAATGGAAGAAGCAATGAAAATCAAAGACTAAGACTAATGATTGCTCAAAAGTATTCCGCTGTCTAAGTGAATACTGTTCCCCCACCCCCCCCCCCCCCCCCCCCCCTCCTCCCCCCCCACCAGCTACAACTAAACTTTTTTTAGGAACAATAAGCGAGGAAGATATTTCTGGCACTATGAAAAATCAGAGTACTATCTAGAATGTAACTGTTCCTGGTAAAGTCAGCTATAGTAACACTGTGATGCATTAAGCATACTCACTTCAATTAGCTACTTCAAATGAATTCTATTAAATTTGTGACTTCTCACAAACAATGACTATAGGTACTACAGTTGTTATTGTCAACCTGCAAGCACTGGAACAGTTTAATGTTCTAAATGGAGCACTGTGAGGAGCTTCGCTGAGAGGAACTTCAGAAAAATGCAGCAGTATGATCAAGTTACAGCCTTTGGTATGTTTTTTTTTTTTCGTAAGGGGGACATTATTCATGAATACTGTCCTAGGGAGACTATATTCACTAGTGAATACTGTCCTAGGGGGCTAGACTCACTAGTCCCCAGGGACAGTAGTAAATAGTGTCTGGGGGAGACTGAGGGGGACAGAATTCACTATAGCACCGTCTTGAATATTTCGTAGCCTCAAACCAGACGCGCCCACTTTTCGTCCTCATCTTTGCTGAGACACTGCGTGGACGTTAAACTGTTGCGGGGGTTGTTCGTCAGGGACCGTCGAAAAGACTATTGTTAGGCCATGGCGTTCGTATTGTCCGTATTGTCGACTATTGGGAACTGGGGGAAGTATATTTTTTACGTCTCGGTAATTTCCTGGTTATTTGTCTGCTCCTTGCGTTCTTGGGACAATGATATACCAAAAGTGCTTGTGGCTGGAAAAACAGGAGTAGGGAAAACTAGACTAATAAAAGGATTTGCTAATGATGTCCCTGAAATAAATGCTGAAAATGAAAAAACTCTTATCGCAAAAACTATGAAAGTTGAACCTTATCAGTGTGATTATAAAGACAAAAGAATAATCTTTTATGATTCTCCTGGGCTAATGGACAATGGAACCAACCAGAGGAATCATGAATACCTTAGTGATATGGTGGACAAGAATGAGAATCCTGATGCTATTGTGTTCTTTGTCGATATGAACCAAGACGTGGCAAGTGCTCTGGACAAAGAAGATGAATATGTCATCAGGAATATTTCACATACATTTGGATGGGCAAGATGGCGCTACGCTATGTTTGTGCTCTCTTTTGCCAACAAAGTACGTAATCCAGATGCAAAGGTTGAGGGAGATCATCATGATCAAGATTACTTTTCCAATAGGCTAAAAAATATGAGACTCCACATAAAAGATCTATTGGATAAACTATTTGCTGGTACCAAGGTCGTTAGATACATACCAATCATTCCAGCTGGACTTGTTAATACAGAAAAGATTCCAGCAGATGTCCGAGATATTTCCTGGGTTGAAGAATTTTGGACTAAGTTATTCGGAATATTGGAAGCATCGAGGCTAGAGAATACACCAACTATAGAAACTTACAAAGCCAGGAAATAGCTGTAGTGTATGAGCTCCATGCGAGACACATAGCACGATACTTAGCACGTGATGTTTGGTTAATGACAATATCATGTAGAATACATAATGTTGCTATTCATAGTAGAGTTTGTTCATCATGAGTAGTAGCTAATTAACTTGTTTTGTCACATATTAGATTATAGTCGCTCCCTATTATTATTTTTTTTTGATTGAAGAAATCAACTTTTATTTTTCTTATTGTATAGTTTGTCAAGCTATTGTATACAAACATCTCAGATTTCTGAGCAAAAATAAACTCATGAAAAACTCCAACATGACACAATGCCCAAGGCACTGGCACGCATAGCTATAGCTAATAAAATAAAATTTCAGTTTATCACCTCATGGGCGAATCTAGAATTTGATAAAGGAGGGTGGTTTGTTGGTTGCTGTGACATTGATCGCACTTTAGCACTGACATCGTTGGAGCCTTGATTCAGAAAATTTAACCACACTGCGTGCAGACTTCTGATTCATTTATGGTTGTGCAAGTGGCACTAAAATATTGTGATCATGACCAGGTTGCTATTAAGGATTGATGATCTTAGGTGATTTGGACTTATATTTTACCTGTAAATTAGAACACATGAAACTACACCTCAAGATACTGTTGGGAAAATTCTTTGCTGGTAAGGATTAGTATTATTATTCTTTTCGACCTCAGTTGACCCCTGAAGAGGACTTCGGCAAGAAGTCAAAATGTCGGGTTAAGTTATAATTAAAAATATTGGCTGTTAAAAAGAGAAAAATGTCCTATTAATAATAATAATAATAATAATAATAATAATAATAATAATAATAATAATACCATTCTATTGTATCTACCAGTCAAGTGCATAACTATTCAATTACAAAAATTGGTAGTGGGGATGCTTGCCCATTTTCCGTTTACGAGACAATTTGCACACGGTACAAAATTTACATATACAGAATTATTGAAAACCTGCACATGCTTCGCTACTTACTCTATAAGATTCTAGGGCTTTTGTTCAGCAACAAACTAAAATAAGACATCAGATTCAATAGTCTTGAACGTGCTCTGGACTTTTGCCATCACTATCCTAGTCAGAAAAGTGGTCATCACTGCCGTCAATTTGGAGTGGAGGAACAAATTCTATTGCTGGTCATGAATTGACAATGAATACTTTTGTGTATGCAATTTAAAACCTGAGCATTTACCCAGTAAGTGGGCAGAGAAATTGACAGAGAGGGCACTTTCGTGATAGTAGGTGCTACAACAATAATAATAAAACAATAATTGGCAAGCAAGTGACACGAGTGAGTTCAGCTGCTTTTAATTCTCATGCTAGCATCCTAAGAATCCTAAAGTATTAAAGTTTGTGCCTATAAAAGCTGGCCATCCTTGGGGTAGATGTGAGCACTTCAAATTTAGTTCACTTTGTCGATCAACAACACATAGTCGACTGTGAGACCTAAGACTGCACTACCATATTAGCATCATTACACAATGAGAGCATAGCTGGATGGCTACAACTTACCACTTTGAAAGCGTAGCAGACTATAAGAACTCCTGATAAAATACTAATATTACATAGCAAGTGCACTTTGACCTGCAGAGTACTGCTAAATTTCAACTTTAGCTTGAGAGAGAAACACTACATTTAGACTCAAGAAACAGAGGTGAGAAACTAAAAAAGTAAGCTATTCAACCTGTTGATGTATAGATAAATAAATTTTTTTGAGAAAATATGTTAAACCCTACAATATAGCCAGGCTATCTCACTACTATTTGTCCTGATGAACACTAGTAATAACTGTAATACAAACAGATTTGTTCCTAGCAGCTGTTTATTGAAACATCACCTTGAGGCGTGCATACGTGTGTGTCGGTGTGTGTGAAGTTTTTCATACATACACATCTCAAAATTTGTATGGTTTCAATTGCAACAGCATAGCCATATGTTCTCTGTAATTGTTGTGCTGAAGACCAAAGCCAAAGTTGAACATTCTACTTGTCAATGTTAGCTAGATATCATTTCACACGTATACTTAGCTAGCATGCACAATTCTTACGTATTGGTACACATGTATTATATCACTTTCACATATCACCTTGTAATACCCATTGCATCATTTCTAACTCTTCACTGTTATACACATATATCAGTATCGTACTATAAACCACAGCTAGTATAGTATACAACACATTTATAAGGTAGATTACAATGATAATAGCATTGGTTTTTGCCTGCACATGAATATAATTATGTTCTATAAAGCAGAGGCGGCGCGGGACGGTCCGGCCACTCCGGCTATGGCCGGACCACTTTTTTGTATAGGTGGGTGTGGTCAATTTATTGCGCGCTAGGTTGAAAATCGCTTGCACTGCGCACTGACTGCTATGGCGGCAGCATCCTGCAGCTCTATTACTGCTCATTCTTCAACCATGGTGGAAGATTTACCTGAATCTCCACATCAGCAACAATCTTATGATTCTTCATGTTCACCAAGAATATACTGACAACATCAACTTGACAGAAGTTGCCAATGATTTTGTAAGCAGAGGTGATCGAAGAATTAAACTATATTTGGACACTTTTAGAACCTAGACATTATATTATCTTATTAAATGGTCAACATTATTTTTGTTTTTTACATTGTAATTGTTCATTAAGCTCTCTTAATTATTGTTGTTATATCATTACTATTACAACTATATAACTTGATACCAGAATACAAGTAAGAAATGAAAAAGAATGATATCAATAGTTCAATTTAGTGTAAGTAAGTACTGTAAAAGTGAGAAGAAAAAAAAATGAAAATGTGCAGATAGAGTAGCTTGCTGGTGGTGCAGCCCAGAGTTGCTACTGCATTTACCTGTTGCACTGCGATATACAGAGAGCCTCTGGAAAAGATGACTGGTGGAATTCACTTCACCTGACTACTGCCTCAGTTGATTTTCCAGCATCTACAAAAAGTGAAGTAAGTCCCGGCCAACCACCTCCAGAGGTCTCTATAGCAATTAATTTTAAAAATTTAACCTCAAGCCACACCCACTTCCTGGCCTGACCACCTAAAATTTGCCAGAGCCGCCTCTGTAAAGGGTCCATGCTATTTCCTTGAGTGTGAATTTCACACTAAGTGTGCATTCACACTAGGCAGAAAGTGTGAAGGACACACTGTGCATAGATGGTGGGCATTCACACCACCAGTTTGGTGTGAATTTGGTGGGTTTTCACGTTATAATTTTGCAGTGCACACATTAATTTTAACTTGAAGTGTGCACTTTATTCTTATACTTTCACTATGTGCCATTGTGCTGACTGTAATATATACTGCTGTAGCTTTACAACTGTAGCATAGCACTCTTAGTTCTTACTTGTTCACTGTTTTAGCCCAGAGGTAAGACTGGTCATTATTACACATACACAGACATAAATACCAGGGTTGTGGCAATTACAGGAGTAAAGTAATCAATTACAATTACAATTACTTAAAAATTTTGCTTCTCAATTACAATTTCAATTACCAATTACACCTGTAAGAACTAATTACAACAAATCTGTTAGCAATTACATACAATTACATCACATCGCCTCCTCAGGAGAAGTGGTCATGTAATAGGGCCCACAAAGTTTGTAATTTTGTTTTAATTCATCAATTCTTCTTAAAAGAGAAAAGTTATTTCTATCTACATTAAAAATTATAAAAACTGAGAATTCATTTTCTTGCTAGCAGCCATGTGCTTTAGAACTGACCCTTTACCAAAGTGGTCTTTGACCCCAACTACTTGCCAATTATAAGGTATGCGATTACAATTACAATTACAATTACTGCAGATGGTGTAATGATTACAGCTAATTACAATTACCAATTGCAATTACCACAACACTGATAAATACACAGACATAAATACACAACATTCTGTGTGAATCAATGGACCGTGACTAGTGTTAATTAGTGATGATATAATCGTGAATGGTTGACAAGGTTACTAATGGCTTGTCGTGACAACGTCTTGGAGACTGTCTGATCATGCCACATCTCCCTCCTTAAGTCGGATGATCACGTTTGAAGTACTGCCGAGTCTCTTTGTAATCTGGTCTGTATGTGCGAGTCCCAGAGCGTGATCTGGTGATGATAGGACTTTTATGTCTCTGTGTAGTTGGAGGTGAATGATCAATAGTTGAAGTCTCGTTCGAACTTGTGGCTCCTTTGTTATCTCTAGAGTTTGCTTGGTCCTCTGACTGTGATGTGTGATCTGGAACAGTGTTGAGATGATGTCGATTGCGTTGTACTTGACCTGTTGGAGTTTCTATTACATATGATCTTGGTGTGTCTGCCAACTCTACCACTCTCCCCTCCACAGGCTGATCTTCTGATGTGATCCAAACCTGAGTAGTGATTGGTAAGGGTGAGTGAACTTGAACTCTGTGCCTCTTGTTGTAGTTATTTACTTGTTTCTGTTTGAAAACTTTATTTTTCTGTCGAAATTCCTGTAAGTAAGGCCATTTAGGAATTAGTAGCTGGTTTGATTATGGAATAGTGGTCCTGATTTTCCTTCCCATGCAGAGTTCTGCTGGTGAAAGGCTGCACCAGGGTAAAGGTGTTGATCTGTAGCTAAGTATAGCCAGATATACGGATCCTCTGATTTGGACATCATTGCCTTCATTGGCTTGTCATGACAACGTCTTGAAGACTGTCTGATCATGCAACACTAACACTGATTAGTCCGGCATCCCAGAGTGCTAGCATGCTTGTTAGCTGCTTTGTATCTATTATAGTAGTGCTGAGGGTTCACACCTTTGGTGCTTCATTGCCAAATTGAAATTTGAATTATACAGCTTCAGCTGAAGATATTTCTCCCACTCCAGTTGTGGTGGTGGAGGAACATGCAAATGACCGCCCACATTGGTGAAAAATGGGAATAATGTTCCAGCTAATTTAGCCATCCTATATAAGCTGTATTTGGAGCATTTTTTTGTCAAACTCTTGTGGAAATAGCTATTTGGACACAAAGGTCTTTGCTAAAAGATTGCAGGGGTTATGTAAGTTGGAGGCCAGGAGTCACAGCTCAGTGGGGAACAAACATGCTCTGTTTTCGACTTTGTAGTTGAATTTTATAATATTGATTGGCTCATGAATTCAATTCTATTTGCAAAACCATTAAAAAGAAGCTGCTGTTATTATGGCAAATCAGTTGTCTTTGTCTTGTAGTTTCATAAAGTAAAGATATTTTTATGAGAGTAAATTGTTGTGTGATACCTATTTCCCTTCAAATTCGACCGCATAAAACTTTATGTAAAAATGCTGTTCAGTAATATATGTATTTGATGGTAAGGATGTTGCTAAATACATGCCAATCATTCCAGTTGGACTTGTTAATGAAGAAAAGATTCCAGCAGATGTCCGAGATATTTCCTGGGTTGAAGAATTTTGGGAGAAGCTATTAGGAATATTGGAAGCATCCAGGCTACATAAAACACCACTTACTGAAGACTACTCATAAAACATAATTTTATCTGTTGTAATGTTTAGTATTTGCCTGTTGGATCTGCAGACAACACACTCTGACACACACACACACAAACAGAAATAATAAAACAAAATAACAAAATAGTATATAAGCTACTTTTTTTAAAATTAGAATCTAATCGCTAGCAAGTGAATTTTCTTTCCAGCTAATTATTTTACGTGGAGACGGCAATTATAATCCTATTAGTCAGCCTAATAATTTATTGTAACACAAAAAAATAATTCAACAACTTGTTTACTTGCATACTAATCTTCTTCAAGACATTAGTAACCCTCTAGATGATAAGAGAGGAAGTTAATATTTCATTTATGAATATCATAGACATTTATCCCATTTTTTCTGCTCATATAATTGTATCTATACAACCAACCATATCACTAACACATGTTGCTAAACGCATAATTTTGTTATTCATTACAACCTGAAATTCTATTCATTTTATCCCTACCTCTACATGTGTGTGTGTTTGAACGTAAACAAAATTATTATCAATAAGCAATGTTACTGTATGACTACAAAGCTGTGTAAATTGTGTGGGATATCGTGGACTAGCTACCAGGGAGTAGTGAGCCCCCACATCATTTGGGTCAACAAAGTATGAGGTTTCTCAACTGTGGCTGGTCAAACTAAGACTCAGGCAGCTAATCTGATTATGTGAGGTTGTAACTCCCACACACTTGAATGGGAGTCAAGCTGCACAGATAAAACTATAACTATAACAATATAAACTCTTGGGCTGGTCCTGGAAAAGTAATTTGAACTAATTGCAATAATTCTTTCAAGTACAGTAAGAATGACTGAAAAGAAAATGACAACTGATCCTTTATGAATGAACAGCATGAGTGTAGTGGTTAATTAGAGTATGAGTCCTTGGATGGAGTCAAACCAGGTCAGGTTAGTTTTAGGATCTCCCTAATGTTACCTGAAGGATTAGTTAGTATAACCATATCATATGTGACAGAAATATTTTATAGCTCTACTATCCTAATCAACTAAAACTAGCCGCAATTTTTGTAATCAATCAATCTATCATTAAAAAAAGAAATAAAAATGTAATGATATTGTTTTTATTAACTAAAACTAAAAGCTAAAATCCCACAGTTTTTGGGGTATTTTGGTAATGTAATAAAAATACTCCAAAACTGAAGTGTTTTAGCTTCATTTTTAGTTAATTAAAGCAATACCAGTTATTACTTTAATTGTTATAATTTTACCCTTTGAGTGGTGGTATATACAATGGCTCCAGCAGCCCCTGGGCCCACAACGGTTCCAGTGGTTTTTACATGGTCGGCTACAACTTATGTTCACCTCTTGACCCCAAGACTCCTCCCACATTACTATGACGAAGCAGTGTAAGTTGTGGGGGGAGGGGGGGACTATGGCCGATTGTTCTTCTTTTTGTTTAGTGATTATAATACTAATGTGGGAATCAGTCCCGCACATAAAACTATGTTTAATCCATGAGAAACTTATTCTTAATTTACACTGTGCTACTAGCTGGCAGTTGTGGAACATTCCTATTGGTCATTTGGAAATTGCTGGTGGCAGCTACCTCAGGGTATAAATAGCAGCTGCCTTAGAGATTCTTTAGATATACCTTAGCAACTATTTTGTGCAAACTTAATAACTTTGTGGTTAGTTATTATATCATTTGTGGTTCTATGTTATCTTGATGTTATTTAATGTATTATTCTTATTGATATTTAACTAATCTATCTGTTGAAGAATTAGAGACAATTAATTAAGTATTACAGGATTTACTTTTAAAGAAGGATTGGACTAAAACCTTCACAGGGACTATGGCCGATTGTTCTTCTTCTTGTTTAGTGATTATAATACTAAAAGCAATAGCACTGAAGTAAAAATTACCACCAAAGCAGAAGAAAAATCAGCAGTAAAATTATAACCCTTCGATCCCCTAGTCTGGCAGAGCCGACCCTTTTCCTTCTTTGTTGGTGGGTGGGGGAAGGAAATAGCTCACGCATGCGTGGGAATGACGTAAGAATAAGTGATGTAATGGAAGTGTCTGCTGCACAACTCGTACACCAACTTAAAGAGTGGATATTTTTGAAACTACTGTATAGACCCTCACTACAGTCATTTAACATACACATACATTTTCTTCATCATCCCAATAATGTTTGCAATAGTAAAACTGCCTGTTTAGAGAATGGAAAATGTAGAACAGCACTTTTATCATTCATTCTAATATATTTTACGCCATTTTTGTCGAACGGTTATTTCCCTGAGCGGTAAGACAGGACTTTCCCTAACTGCAAGCAGCTGTATGGATTCTCATTGTTCTACTAGCAGCCAGTAAGCGAAGTCGAAATCAGTCAGAAATGTTGGCTGGTATTACTAACTTGGAGCCAAACCTATCCAAGAAGTCCTCTTTTTCAAGAGCTGAAGAAAAGCTGAAGGAGTTTAATACTCCCAAGGCTCCCAGCATTCGGTATTCTGACAACATCCGGGCGATGCAGTTGTCACATAATAAGTTCCCACTGTTGGTAACCATTGCATGCCAATACTGAACACAACAAGACTTACTCATTGACACATGACATATGATACATCCACAGGCACACGCAACATAACAGACCGTCATTTGGTTCTCTCTCCAGATTCCACATCGACTGCCAGTCTTTTGGATGTGGAGGCCTGCGTTGAACAGTCTCTTCTGATATAACCTCTGTATTCTCTGCTTTTCTAAATTCAAATAGTCAGAATGACTCAAATTTGGTACTACAAAGTTACCACTGCTCAAGAAAATGAGGTAAGAAAGTAATTTTGTATTTGTGTGCTAAAATTGATTGTCTTTAATTTGTTTTTGTAGGTGAGAGCTTGTTGTCAAGAATTCAAGGTAATTCAGATGGTCAAAGTAACTTCAATTCGATACTACAGAAGCTATCAATACTCAAGAATGAGGTAAGTAGTAATTCCATATTTGTTGGCTAAAATTACAAATAATAACACTGGTTTATTTTTTATCGTAGCTGAGAGTTTGTTCAAGAGTTACTGGTGATTGAGATTATAACTGCTATTATAGTGTTTGCATGAAGTAAGCTAAAACATAGTAACATTTTATGTTACCTAACTATCAGGCTCGCTCGCCATTTGTGCTCAAGCACACCACTAGTATATGTATATATGTATGTATGTATGGATTGTACGTATGCCCTTTAAACGCGCGCGAGGGAAACTTTTCTCTAAAAAAAAACACGGCTTTTTAGGCTTGACCCCAGTTTATTCTGAAACTACAGCATTAAGCAAGCCATACATTATACTTAAGCTCCAAAGTGTGAGAAAATTCCTGCGAAAACGCTTGCTTTTCAAGAAACAAAAAGTTGATTCGACCGGTTACTATGGCATTGAAAACCCTTTACCAGATTTAAATTCAAAACTTCGCCTTTTTTACAGCTAACTGCGGCTTGTTAGTTGTCAAGAGCCACCTGTAGTCAGTACTAAGAGAGCTATCACTACTTCTGAAAAGCGTATGTAAGCACATAAAGTATTAATGCTAACTAGTGATGTGCTTGAGCACAAATGGCGAGCGAGCCTAAAGACTATACTGTTTTTATATGAATGATTTTGACTTCTAACACTGAAGCTACTGAAAATAAGGTCCAGTTTTTAAATTTCGCATACTTGGTAAATGAATTTCAGTGCCATAGTGACAACTCTGCAACTGCTTGGATTGAAGGAAAAAAAACAACAACAAAACAATACACGTTATTTAAAAGTTTTCTTTGTGATATTCTTTAGCTAAGTAGTGGTTGTAACACAATGCTTTGACACAACTGGACATGCACCTACACAGACTTACCTTCGCAGTAGTCTAGTGGACAATGTATTTTCAAGTAAATACTGTTGCGCAAGGCTTATAGCCATGACAAAGAGCGCATTGACTTACCACCGCCACTAAGGATTCTCAGAGCTCGTTAATTGAAAAATACTGGAACTGTGAACGCTTTACCTAACTTACGTAATTAGAAGCGCGTGCGAAAACAGAGGTCTCACGTACCCCATA
>WLWD01005962.1_pt1 | contig 25324 bp, 19 predicted proteins | sample 6712731 | NCBI WGS metagenome assembly WLWD01 (sample SAMN12718690, study PRJNA576275) | sponge metagenome | isolation source: marine sponge | host: Mycale hentscheli | place: New Zealand: South Island, Marlborough, Capsize Point | collected 2014-11-01 | reverse complement strand
ATATACTAACAGCTGAACTGTTGGCTGGTAATGTGGAAGTGGTTCCAGAGGCGTCTGGTGCCATTTGTTTGACAAGTTTTCTGATGTATTCCTCGGCATCTTGTACTTCTTCAGGGGTCAACTGTGGTCAAACTCTCTGTGGTGATATACTAACACAATGTAAACAGCAAGATTTCTGGAGGGTACGCTTACTGTCTACTATATCCTACTATATTCGGCAAGAAGTCGAAATATCGGGTTAAGTTTTAATTAACAATATTATTGGTTGTAAGAACGAGAAAATTTGCTATTATTATAATTATTTCAGCCGAGAATGACTAAATCATTAACATAGTAATTATGCCACGTCCTCATTCTGTTATGCCTTGCAGATTAATCATAAGGCACTTGGAAATGATTTGTATTAGAATTGTGGGTAGGGCATGGAGCTATGCTACAACTGTATAGGCTAAAATACAAATAGAACAAAAACAACAAATACAATAAAAACAGCCAACAGCGTAGACTAGCTAATATGTTATTATTTTGATCACTGCAAAAGATAATTGGTGAGTGAACCACTAAGGGATGTTTATGTCAATTATTTCAGCTGTCAATTATTTCAGCTTTTAATCACTTAAATGACAACATCTGGTACAATAAGCAAATGATGGGTAATGACAGGATTAACACAATAATGAAGAGGATGGCTGCAACTGCAGGATTGTCTGGGAAGAAAACAAACCATTCAGCAAGAAAAACGATGTGACTTGTCTCACAAAACATAATATACCAGAAACTCAAATTATTCAATTAACTGGACATAAAAATCTGCCCAAGTCTCAACAATTATAAAAAGGCCTCACTAGAACAACAAAGTGGCCAGAGTACATTGTCAGGCTGGTTAGGGTATGGCCTGACCACTTTTTGGGGATGACATTACATATTCATGGAGAAAAAAAACAGACTTTGGAGTCTTGTTTATGAACACTTTCATTGCAAACAATGATCACACTTGCAGTGTAATTCATTGTCATATTAAAACACGTGTCCAGTTAAAAATGGCACATTTCATTACATATCTCTGTGCACTGGCCACACCCATGACCACACCTTTTCTTGGCCTGACCACTAAAATGGATCTTTCTCCAGCTCTGTATGTCTTGAGCTCATACAGGTAGCCTGAGCCTTCAATTTCTAGTATTTCATCAAGTGGTACTGCAAATCAAGACTTGACGACTCAGTCCCTGCTTGCTGGACCAACACTCATTGGTTGTACATTCAATATTGGCTTCCCTACAGCAACACAGATACCAAGTTTCACAATGTCCACAGCATCTAAAGACACGGAATAATAATAGTGATAATTCACTAATAGATAAAAGAATAACATATAGATATGTCGAAATGATGTATTTTTATTGACCATGAAAAATGTATTATGAAAACAGAAAAATTGGAATTAACCCCAAGGGGATGCAATAACACTTTTAGAATGCCAAAGGGGATGTAATGATAAAAAATTGGGGTAGTTTGATTAGTATTAATCTCTATGGGAGTACCTGAGTTCAGTACATGATAATAATAATTATTGTCACTAGCTATAATTGTGGGGCTGCCCACAAGAGAATGAAGAATAAAGAGATAGTATATCATATCACACATTGCATAATCACACCTGTAACTTACCTAACTGCTCTAGAACATTCCTAGCTAGTGTGCTCTCACCTAATGAGCAAGCACAGTCAGTGCCGCGATTCTTTTTATGTTACACTTGTGGATGGACGGCCATATAATATTTAACTATCCCATCATATCTTCAATAAGTCTTTGGTTGTAGTTACCTTCACACATCTCATGCATGATATTAATTAATTGCTCCTTTATATACATCTGAGCATTGGAGGAGTATTTGATTTAGTTACTGCTGAGGGTGCAGTATCAGCTATAATATAGATCGACTCTGGTGGCATTATGCACATCTGAGGGCAGTCCGAGTAAGTACAAAGCCTACATCCTCAAACTCAAAGGTGCCCCACAATTTTATTATTATTATTGTTATTATTTTATTGTTGTTATCATTTTTTTTATTTTTTTTTATTTTTATTGTTAATAATATTATTATGGCAATGGTAACAACATGAACAATTATAATTATATGATAATATGCAAAACAACAATGGAATGCTAGTAAATAACGGCAATGTTTACAAAAATGTTATGTTGATGCTGACAACAATAAATGAATGCTGTTTGGTAAGTAATAAATCTTTCTCTTGAACTTATTGACACTGAAAGAGAAACAAGAAAGTACTATAGCTCTATTATAGACAAATTTTACATGGAGTCCAGGCATGCGCGCTCGCCGTGCGCGAGTTTTTCGCGAATTTAGTCCGGTCCGTGTTTTAGTCAGACCCTGAAAAACCGGCTGCTAGGTGAATGGGTTGGGGTTTTTTTAAATCTTTTCCCCACTGTGGTATGTCATTAATAGCTAATCTAGGCTGCGTGCCTATGTGCCGCTGCAGAAGACGCGAAAGTTGCCTGTGTGACTACCGGGTGTGGCAGTAGCAGCACAAATGGTGGATGAGTTTTATGCTAAAGGCTGACAAAAAAATGTGTGTAACGGCGTGTACCAATCTTTTAGTGAGTGCTGGAAAATTTGGTACATGCAACCGCTCTATGGAGCTGTGGGTGTTATTGTCACCTTTCTTACCTCTTTCTTACCTCTGCTATGTTGTTTCACTGGTTATTTTGAGTGGGGAGGTGGGGTGGGGGGGTGGGGGTGGGTGGGAAGGGGGACTGATTCTGATTAATCAAGTATCGTGGGGATTGTGAGAATTCTGGTCCAGTATTTATGTACTAGATCAATTCTGGTGTATTTACAAGTATTTTTAAGACAAAAACACAGCAAAGCAAAAAACAAACAAACAAACAAATAAAGAAGGAAAGAAAGCAGAAACAATATTTAGTCTACTTAGAGTTCATTCATTCTTGTTTGCAGATGCAAAATCATGAGCAACTTTTAGATTGATTTTATCAGTTTATATTGATTGTGTACACATTCAGATTAGATTCATACACTGGGATGTCACTGGACTTCTAAAGAGAAAGTTTTAATTCTTTGTAGAGAAGAAAATGACCTTTCAGCCTTTTCAATAGTTACAGGAAATGTTAAGTGCACTTAACTAACTTGTCCACCCCATTGAGCATGCCTGTGACCATATTGCTTTGATTCAATGCATCAGCAATAGTCCTTATATTTAGTAATTGTGTGTGGTCATGGTGTCTAAAAGCATGGGAATTTGGATTTGTTATCAATTAATATAATTAATATGGTACTCTTCAAGGATTTGGTGCAACTCTGGCATAAGTGTCTGTCTACCCATTAGCTGAATAAATTTGGAGAACTCAATTTTCTGCACGACCGAATGCTGTTCTATTACTTAATATACAATTTCTAAGCAAGTATGTTGATACCTATCCTTGGGACTAGCATAATGATGTGGCTGAGATCTACCATTTAGTTGCTTTCATTAGTATTTTCCTGTACTTAGGAAAGACAGGCTCTTCTGTGAACTTCTCATGTGAAGACTTGAGAACATCATCATAAAAAGCAGAACAATTGTTGTCGGATCCCAAATATCACACGAAATAGCAAAACTGGGGGTGGGGGGATTCCTACTCCATGCTCTCCTGTGTCTTCCCTTGATAAATGACACTGGAGTAACAGGTGTGAAGTGATGTAGAGACTAAAGTCTAGTGACTAATGTGGAAGATATACTTGCTAGTTAGAGGGGGTTGTTCTTACGTAATCTTGTAGTTTGTGTTGTGTGGAATGCTGTCAGAGTACCATCCCATTGGGCAGACCTTTTCTTTCTATTTCTATTTATATTATCATACTGGGCTTGTCATGGTTATTTATATATAAATATATATATATTATATATTATATTAGCCAGGAAAAAAATCACTGTCATTACCCGGTTAGTATGCCACTGCACCATTCTGTAGTAACGTGTATGCTTTAAATATAATTAGTTACACCTTCACCACAGATAGAGGAACTAGCTAAAAAATTAGGAACAGAGAAGTGGCCATTCAAGAGTAGAAACTCTAGTGGCAGAGTACCGAACCCTTGTGACAATCTTTAGGTTTGTTTCTTGGTAGTTTACTTATCAAGAATCAACTTGTTTTTAAAGGTAAGTGGGGAGCTTTCACCAGTCATATCTCAATGAAAACAGGACATTGAGAAGTGCATTTGTACGTGTTGGGAGCCAGTGCGAGTTGATCAAACTGACATTTCATAGTATATTCGCATGTTATAAAGTCAACCAATTGTTGCTAGACAAGTACACAGCCTGCAGTAAAGCATGAGTGATGATGAGTCATGCTATGCATTGATGTGTCGTTTGAACACTATCACCAAATCTAAGACAAGGTTCACTGCTTGTGCATGCTCACTTTTGATGTGGAAGATGAGTCATAAACATGAGACAGTGAAAGTAATGAAGTGAAAACACTACTACACTACTATATAGGGTTTAACTGCCATTTTCTAGTACACCTAAAGATATGTTACAAAATTTTGAAGATATTGTGAATGTAATATTAGCAGCCTGCATGCATAGAATATTAAGTGGAAATGAGTTTTTAAGACTTTTAAAGATCAGTAGCTATGTAGCAAATAATCAGTTCTTTTATATATAAAACAATAACAATAATGTTTGTATTTATTTACAAAATCAATACAGTGGTAGCCTAAAATTAAATAGTTGGGGCATAATAAAGAGTTAATGATCTGTAGTAGACATGATGTTGTTTACTTCTAACAGAAGTTATAATTATTATAATTAAATTAATAAGATACCTATAGTTTCGGTCCATACAAGTTTATGTTTTAATGGGACCACAGCCCACTGGCAACTTGATATATCCATGTAGCAACGATAACAATACTCTTTTCTGAGAGTAGTTACTTTTACTCAACTTCATGTGTTATAATATTATAAGTGAGTAAATAGAGAAAATTATTCTTGTCATACCAGTCATGTATAGCTACATATTTTGAATATTAACAACTTAAAATTGATAATTTGAAGCTTTTGTGAACCATACTGACTTTTGATTGTAATAGATATCTCAAAGTAGTATAGTTAGTTCAATAAGGATGCCTCCCCCATAAATGCTCTATATTTTGGACATAATTTTTTTGGCATACAATATGAACTAGTGACTTAATTCTATGCAGACAACCAGCAGCTTGCAAGTTCATGCTTGACATATAAGAACATTAATTTTTGAGGTTGGAAAAACTGTCATGCATAGCTTGCTAAGAGATTAGAACATTAAACCATATATTAAACATGCAAAAGTCACCAAGCTAAATGTGTTCCTTTGTGAAAATTGGACATATTATTTGTTACCATCAAAGCTCAATTAAAATTAGCTATAAATTTATGAATAATTTCTCCTCAAACTCACTTGCACACCGAAAACAATGAAGGAATAAGATAATCAATAAGAACTTCCCTATAGCCATTAGAGTACTATTAAAAAGGTTTCGAGTAGTACGCTGGAGCATACATATACTTTCGTGTTGTACATCTATGGCTGGAGCTAGTTGAAACGGTTCGGATAAATATTTTATTTAACGGACGATAGCCTATATACCTGTTATCCCGTCAATGGGTTGGGTTAGGTGTGTTTTTTCCCCCTGTATTTATTGCGTTGCACCGTGTAGCAGTGGTATGTCATTGATGGCCTGTCGTGTGTATGTACGCCGCAGACGGAGTTGCTGGTGTAACTAACTCGTTGTGATGGTAGCAGCAAGAATGAGGATGTACGGCGGGATACGTTCTGACTTTAAAATTAGGTTACCTGTCGAGTGCCGGTAATTTTGGTAAAGCGTCGCTACAGATGGGGCGCGGTTTTAGCTTGGTTGCTAGGTGATAACCTTCGAGGGGCGCCGTCTGACTAGGGGCGGGGCGCTTGAGTCTGCTGAACTTACACCGAGATTGGCTGGTCTTGCAATGGCTATGCAAGCTCCGGCTGGGAGAAAAGTTAAGAATCCCCAGGATGTAAAAGAAAGAAGAGATGTCGTACTTAAAAAGTATCAAGGCTTCAAAGATGCCGCTAAGCTGAGGAGGGACAGGCTTGAAGGGGCCAAGAGGTTCCAGCAGTTTAAAAGGGATGCTGATGAACTTGAATCCTGGGTCAATGAAAAGCTGCAGTTGATATCAGAGGATTCTTTAAAGGACAGAATAAACCTACAGGTACCTAAACATTGAGTCTACTAAGTAGGTAAAGGGTTTATACATTTCATAGACATGCTACGACAAGATTGTTTTAACAGATGTAACTACATCTAAGTAATTGAGTAACTACATCTAAGTAATTAAGGTTAGTCTCAGTAAAGCTCAAATGTAATTGTATGGAATAGTATAGCAATTTCTTAGAATTGGTTAATTATTTAATTTAAAGACGTTGGATTCGCCACCTCATAATAATAATATGTGTTTATTAATATAATATGTGATGTGACAAATCCCTTAACTATTGGATTAAATAATTAAAAACTTGTTTTTGTAAGGTTATATACTAGTATTAATTAATCCTATGGTAATTGTTACCATTAGTTTTAAATGAAAGATAAGTATGCAAGTATTGTAGCACTTGCTATTTATGTAGGGTAAGATTCAGAAGCACCAGACATTTGAGGCTGAGCTTGTGGCTCACACGGATGTCATTCGCACGCTCAAGAATGTGGGACGAGAAATGATCAGCCAACAAAACATAGCATCAGACAAAATCAGGGTATGTAAATTTAGTAGCTAAGCATAGTTTCTACAGTGTGTGTATATTTAGTAGCTAATCATACTTCATTTAATACCGAAAAGTATTTAATTTAGTTATATTTTATTGTATTTATACCAGAGCCGTTTGGATGAGCTGTCTCGTCTGTGGCAAAAATTGAACGATGCCTCCACGGACAAGAGGCAGAAACTCCAAGATGGCCAGAAGCGAGACATGTTTATCAGAGAGGCTGACGAAGTGGCCGCGTGGATATCGGACAGAGAAGCCGTAGCCAGCTCCGAGGAACTCGGCAAAGACCTGGAGCATGTTGAAATGCTGCAGAAGACATTCACGGACTTCATGAAGGACTTGGAAGCTAACAATACCAGGATACAGAAGCTGAGTCAGCAGGCTAAGAAGTTGCTGGGAGAGAGGCATCCTGACTCCGATATGATAGAGACTAGGCAGGAAGGTGTGAAGCAGAGCTGGGCAGAGCTTCAGATGTTGGCACAAAGACGGGAAGAGAAGCTAGCTGGAGCTCATGAGATACAAAAGTTTAACCGGTCAGTATGTTGTGTTAAGACAGAAATGATATAATGTTAAGTACACAAACAAATACACTGTATTTTCATTAACATCAAGTTTATTTGCCTTTTTTTTTTTTTTTTTTTTTGTTTGTTTGTTTTGTTTGGACCGCATAACTAGCAGAATGAACACTTGCAGCCATCAGCTCACCATGTTATACATCCTGCTTGTCAGTGGGTGTCAGCCAATTTGTGTAGTTTGCACTGCATAACACCTGGCACCGTGCAGTATAAATTGGCTGTTGTGATGGTTACAACCCATTAAATGCAAATACAGTTGTACCAGGTAAGTGCCTATGGGCACTGAGCCATTTCCTTACAACATTCATTCAAAGGTTATGTTGAATAGAGAAACGGGGAAGTTGAGTGCTTAGTGAACTGCTTACCTGGTTTTTTTTTGTTTTTCTTTCTTTCTTACTTTTTTTTTTTTTTTTTTTGAGAAACAGGAAATTGAGTGCTCGCTTACCTGGTATTTTTTTTTTTTGTGAACTTTTTTTTTTATAGTCAGTATTTGGTATGAACAGATTTTGGATTTCCAATAAATTAAATTAATATGTACCTATATACATATACTTAAATTTGCTTAATATAATATAAAAAAATTCAGAGATGCTAATGAGACTAAAAGTTGGATGAACGAGAAGGACCACGCCCTCTTATCGGATGACTGTGGCCGGGACCTTGCTAGTGTGCAGGCATTGCAGAGGAAGCACGAGGGACTGGAGAGAGAGTTGGCAGCTCTGGAAGATAAGGTGGGACAGTTGGGGGAGGAGGCCAGGAGACTGCAAGCCAAACACCCAGACAGCTCCGACAGAATCGCCGCCAAACAGGCAGAGATAGTGGGACTTTGGGAAGGCATCAAAAGAAAGGTAAGTAGATGTAAATTGTTGATTTCTTGTAGTCTGATATGAATATGTATGTATATTCATTACACCTCTGGTCTAACTTCTGTTCATTGTTGCCACCATAGAAATTAGATGGCAATACTTATTTAAGTACATAGATGTTATCAACATACAGTTTTCTTCATTCATTATGTTTGATTGTCCCAAAGTTGATTTATTTTATGCTCACTTCACATGCATCATGATATTTTGTGGTGTTGAATTAGGCGTCCCAAAGAAGTCAGCGTCTCACAGACTCTGAGCAGTACCAGAAATACATGGGAGACTACCGGTGAGTCGCTGCTGGTGTACATGCACTCATACTGTTCCATTCTACATACTACACTATTGCTATTGGTCGATGGTGTTTTACCTAGAAAGTTGATACGTACCTTTTGTTGCTGACGCCAGTAAATCTTAGTAGCGATTTAGATGTATTGGAGCTGCAAGTTGGCATGTCAGGAATATTATATAAATTTTGTAATCTTGAACAAAATTATTGTTACTACTGTTTTTCTGTTTGTAATAACACCCACTCAATTATAATTATTTTAGCTTCAATGCATCTAAACCGATGCTAAAATTGGCGTTAGTAAAGTGTATCAACTTCATTTTAATTATAAAATTTGTGAACCATCTTGACTAATCACTATCTTCCTCGCACCTGTTGCTATGTTACAGTGAGCTGTTGTCGTGGGTGAGTGACATGAAGGCATTGGTGTCGGCGGATGAGTTAGCCCGGGATGTTGCCGGGGCTGAGGCCATGCTGGACAGGCACAAGGAGAGGAAGGGAGAGTTGGATGCACAGGAAGACAGCTTCAAGGCCAGCATTCAGTTTGGACAGGAACTCATTTCATCTGGACATTACCAGTCGGAACAAATCAAAGACATTGTAAGTCATACAAATGGTGATTGTGTGTGTACTGCTATTGACATACTGTAGGTTGCTGTAATATAAAAAATTACGATATAACTTTCACTATATCCAAAAGTTGTGGGCTCTTCCACCTACCTATCCAACTTGGGGAGGGGGGCGGGGACTGGAGCCCCCTGAGCCCCCACTATCTGCCACTAGTACTGTTATCGTTCACTGTCTGTTGTGTCTTGTGCTACAGATGCAGTCTCTGCTGCAGGAGAAAGGTTCTCTGCTGGAGTTATGGGAGGAGAGGAAAGTTCAGTTTGAGCAGTGCATGGAGTTGCAGTTGTTCCTCAGAGACGCTTACCAGGCAGAGAAGTGGATAGCCAAACAGGAGGTATGACATGCATATGGCAGGCATATTGGTTAAGTTAAGTTACAGTAAAAAGACAACAAACCAACAAAAAAGAATAACAAACAAGTGTACATAACATGTATGTATGTATGTATGTATGTATGTTATCTTCAAAACATACTATTCTCAATTCACAACTTCTGCAAAGTGCAGTTCTAGCCAATAGTTGGCACTGGTCGTGAATATCACAGACATTATGTTATGAATATATAGTACTAATTATTTAATTACTTGCAATAAGAGTAACAACAGATTATTTTCAATTTACATTGGTCATTCATATTGTAGTTGCATTTATTTTCATCATTGTTTGTTTGTGGTTGTTTGTGTAGTTGTTTCTGGCCATTGAAGATATTGGGGACTCCCTGGATGAGGTGGAGAGTCTGATAGGCAAACACAAGAATTTTGAAAAGACCCTCACTGCTCAAGAGGAGAAATTCAAAGTGAGTCAGTAAAGCTGTTGCTATGAGAAATAGCTAATCACATAACTTTCTGTAAGTGGTTTACAATATTGTCCAATTGCTCCAAGGATTCTTAACATTTCTATAAACCCATGTTAATGGCTAATTTCTTCCTCACAGTTGACCTTTGATCTTTGAAGCTATACCAGTTGTGCTGTATCAATAGCTAGAATATCTGAATTCATCTGTAGTCTTAGCTTTGCTGTTCTCATGGAGTCTGTCTGGTGCCAGAATGTTAATTTATGTTGTGCCACAAATCTGTACTTAACAGTTCCAGTGGAAAGATGTATTATTAATTGAATTAATGTTACTATGCATGTGAGAATACAAGATGTGAACGTTGTGCTCTAATTAAGTATGTACATGTGAAGTTAGCTGTGTGGACATATAAATTTGATATATTATATGTATGTACTACATATAATTGCAAGACTTGTACATTTGTATCTTGGCTAGTTCAAACCAGCCAATCAGATTGTTCAATTGGCAGTGAACATATTTCATACCTTCCCTAAAGTGAAATGGTTGTTATGCATTCCTGTGGCCCAGAGCTACAAGTTGGTTGCATTACTCCGTTTAGTCAGTCAGTGCAGAGTTAATTTACACTATCCTGGCCTTTGACCTCGGTTGTGTAAATCCTGTACCAACCTCCTCATTCTAACTATACATATGTTCACCACGACGTGGAGGTTGGTACAGGGTTTACACAACAGAGGGATGAAGGCCCGAGGATAGCGTGAATTCCATACTGACTGAACAGAGTGGTGCAACAGACTTGTGTGGCTCTAGGCTATACAAAACACACAAGAACTAATTTTAATTGGACGGTTCACTTATTCACCTCCTAGGAGGTGGGTATGAAATTTATTCACCACGAATAGAGCAATCTGATTGGACAGTTTGAACATGCTATGGTACAAGTACGTGTTATATCACAGGTCTTGCATTATCTAAAGAAACTTACATTACATTTTTTCTATAAATTCAATTCAAAGCACAAGGCCCTGGCCCCCTGGGGCTCCTCACGCCTTCCACCCCTCTGTTCTCCCCGGGTACTAATGATCATGCTGTATGTCTTATATATCTTAGTACAGTCATAACGATATTTACTTTATAATAGCAAATTTTCTCATTGTAACAGCCAATATTGTTAATTAAGACTTAACCTGACGTTTAAACTTCTTGCCAAAGTCCTCTTCAGAAGTGAAGAAGTGGAAATGTCGGGTTACCTTAATTAACAATATTGGCTTTTAGAACGAGAAAATTTGTTATTATCATAATTATTTCAGCCGGCCAAGAATGACTGAATCATGTGTTTTGTACGTATATTGTCAGGCACTGAGCGACACAGCCGCAAGACTGACTCAGATGGATCACTACGCATCAGATGAGATAGCCAGCACCAGCTCCTCCATCAAACAGAAGCAATCCAAGCTCCTGTCTCAGGCCAGGGAGCGCTACTCTAATCTGGAAGAATCCTTGAGCCTCCAACAGTTCCTGAGAGATGCTGACGAGGCCAAAAGCTGGATGAGCGAGAAGTCTAAGGTGGCAGGAGACGAGACATATCGCGATCCTAGCAACCTGGAGGTGAAGATCCAGCAGCACCAAGACTTTGAGGCGGAACTGCAAGCCAATAAGGGAAGGATAGATGCAGTGGTCCAGACTGGGAGGGAACTCAGGGACAGGCAGCACTTCGCTGCTGAGAGGATAGAGTAAGTGTGTGTGTGTGTGTGTGTGTATGTGTATGTGTATGTGTGTGTATGTGTGTGTTAGTGTGTTAATGTGTTTATATGTGTGTATATTTTATAGGGGAAAAAAGATGGTAATATAATTCATACTTAGGAAGTAGACCTTTAGCTGAAGTGATTTTGGAGATACTAATTAATTTTAGGCTACACAAAAAAATATCCCATAATTGATTTACAAAATATGCAGAATAATTAATGGGAAATGAGGTATTGTATGTATGGTTGATGATATTGAGGCTAGTGGTCATGCTATTTCAACCATTGTATATATATATATATACATACATACTTTGTAATAATTAAAATTTTGTAATCAAATTTTGTTACCTCGACCAATTAATGATTTCCTATCTCTCCCACATTCCCCCCTTCCTCCTCTGTTAGAGAACAATCAGATGAGCTCCTCTCTCTCTGGAAGAACTTGGAGAGACTCTCCTCCCACAAGGGCAACAAGTTACAGGAAGCCAGCGAAGAACAACTGTTCTTGCGGTCAGTGCACGACGTGGACCTGTGGATCGATGAGATAGCCAAGGCTCTGGCGTCTGATGACTTGGGGAAGGTGTAGGCAGTTTGTACACATGTGCTGGGAGCTGTGTGGAGGACTGGGGGGACACATGTCACTCTACACATGTGCTGGGAGCTGTGTGGAGGGACTGGGGGGACACATGTCACTCTACACATGTGCTGGGAGCTGTGTGGAGGGACTGGGGGGGACACATGTCACTCTACACATGTGCTGGGATGGGTGCTGGGAGCTGTGCGGGAGTGTGGGAGGGGACTGGGGGGACAAATTCACTATACACATGTCTGGGAGCTGTGGGAGGACTGGGGGGGCACATGTCACTTACACATGTGCATGGTGATGGAGCTGTGTGGAGGGACTGGGGGGACAATGTCACTCTAACAGGTGCTGGGAGCGGTGTGGAGGAGTGGGGATACATGTCATCTACACATGTGCTGGGAGCTGTGTGGAGGGACTGGGGGGACACATGTCACTCTACACATGTGCTGGGAGCTGTGTGGAGGGACTGGGGGGACACATGTCACTCTACACATGTGCTGGGAGCTGTGTGGAGGGACTGGGGGGACACATGTCACTCTACACATGTGCTGGGAGCTGTGTGGAGGGACTGGGGGATACATGTCACTCTACACATGTGCTGGGAGCTGTGTGGAGGGACTGGGGGGACACATGTCACTCTACACATGTGCTGGGAGTGTGTGGAGGGACTGGGGGGACACATGTCACTCTACACATGTGTGGAGGGACTGGGGGGACACATGTGCTGTGTGGAGGGACTGGGGGGACACATGTCATGCTACACTGGCTGGGAGCTGTGTGGAGGGACTGGGGGGACACATGTCACTCTACACATGTGCTGGGAGCTGTGTGGAGGGACTGGGGGAAACATGTCACTCTACACATGTGGGGGAGCTTGTGGAGGGACTGGGGGGGACAATGTCACTCTCACACTGTGATGGGTGCTGTGGGAGCGGGACTGGGGGGACAATGTCACTCTACAAAGGTGCTGGGACTGTGGAGGGACTGGGGGGGACATGTCACTCGGGGGGGAACACAGTATTAACATGTGCTGGGAGCTGTGGGAGGGACTGGGGGGGACACATGTCACTCTACCATGTGGGGAGCTGTGTGGAGGGAGTGGGGGATACATGTCACTCTACACATGTGCTGGGAGCTGTGTGGAGGGATGGGGGGGGACACATGTCACTCTACACATGTGCTGGGAGCTGTGTGACTGGGGGGAGGGGGACCCATTCCTCTACACAAGGACTGTGGACGGGACTGGGGGGGAACAGTCACTCTACACAGTGGGGGAGGTGTGTGGAGGAATGGGGGGACACATGTCACTAACATGTGTGGGCGCTGTGGGAGGGGACTGGGGGACAAATGTCACTCTTACACATGGCTGGGAGCTGTGTGGAGGGAACTGGGGGGGACACATGTCACTCTCACATTGTGCTGGGAGCTGTGTGGGAGGGACTGGGGGGACACATGTCACTCTACACATGTGCTGGGAGCTGTGTGGAGGGACGGGGGGGACACATGTCACTCTACACATGTGCTGGGAGCTGTGTGGAGGGACTGGGGGGACACATGTCACTCTACACATGTGCTGGGAGCTGTGTGGAGGGACTGGGGGGACACATGTCACTCTACACATGTGCTGGGAGCTGTGTGGAGGGACTGGGGGGACACATGTCACTCTACACATGTGCTGGGAGCTGTGTGGAGGGACTGGGGGGGACACATGTCACTCTACACATGTGCTGGGAGCTGTGTGGAGGGACTGGGGGGACACATGTCACTCTACACATGTGCTGGGAGCTGTGTGGAGGGAGTGGGGGATACATGTCACTCTACACATGTGCTGGGAGCTGTGTGGAGGGACTGGGGGACACATGTCACTCTACATATGTGCTAGGAGCTGTGTGGAGGGACTGGGGGGACACATGTCACTCTACACATTGCAATGTGGTATTTGTATGCATGTGTGTGTGTGTGTGCGTGTGTGTGTGTGTGTGTGTGTGTGTGAAATAGTGTAGTTTGCAACTAACAGGATTATTTTCACTGGTAACTAAAATGTACTCATTGTTGGTTCATAATTTTTGACAATAAAGGCTAACTTATTCAACTAAATTGTACGAGAAAGCAAAGAGTTATTGTATTATTTCAACTAGATATCCCATAACCAATTCTAAATTATTTATTTACTCTATGCATCTTCACTCTATTACCAACTCGTTGTGCTTTGCAGGACTTGTCAGGAGTGCAGAAACTCCAGAAACGTGTGAATCTACTAGAAATGGACATATCGGGCCACATGGGACAGATACAGGCTCTCAACGACCAGGCCAGGGACTTCGAGATAGCCGAGCACTTTGACGCTGCCACCATAAGAGAGAAGCAGAGTGGACTGGTGGAGAGGTATGAGAGCTTGAAGAGCCCACTCAGGAGTCTCAAGGAGAAGCTAGAGGCTTCACATCAACTGCAGCTCTTCTTCAGGGACGTTGAAGACGAGTGGGCATGGATCAAAGAGAGGGAGCCACTTGCTGCATCCACCAATACAGGTACAGTGGGGTGGGCGGAGCATATGATTGGGCGGAGCTTGCGAGGGAGCATGGATTAACTAAAGGGAGTCTTTATAATGTACAATGACTCTATAGAATGCTTGAGAGTCACTGAATTATTTGTAGCTATATCTACAGTATTACTTGTATGTATGTATACACTTGTGAGTTCTAGGATATTTAGTGTACACATTGTATACTTTTCTGGCGATGGTATTTTGTGTTGCATGTTGTTGTTGATTTTTGTTGTTGTTGTTGTTTTTCTCATGCTACAGGTAAAGATCTCACAGGAGTACAGAATCTACTCAAGAAGCACCAAGCACTGACGGTGAGTGGAAACTACTTGGTATTTTGAAAGTACGTGTACCAGTATACTGAAACACAAATACATGTACTTTTGTACGAATGCCATGTGTAGAAGAAACAAGTTTCAGAGATGGCACTTCAAAGGTGGCACTGATGGTGTGTGTAGATCTTAACCTCAATGTTATACATAACACCGTTCTTAGTGCCAAGTGTTTTTCTGGGTCTGGAATGAATTTGTTGTTTCTAACTAGTGGAAGTCAACTTTCTTGAGAAGATCAAATACTTTATACTTGTGTACTTAGTTCAGGTGTGTCATTAGTGAGTGGAGCTTTTTGAGTGATATGAATAATTCATCTGTGCGTTTGTAATTATAATAATAACTAGCAAGTATCGCACCACACATCATCATTCTCTACAGTTGGTTAAAGTTACATCAGTTTCCCTCTCCTGCTCTATTTTTTCCTGAACTATCTCATTTCTGTATCCCCCACCTTTCGTGTTTTCAGCTCTTTCTTCTTAAGTCATGGAGTCCTTTCTCCTCCTTTGTCTACCTCTCCTGCTTCTGAATCTTTCTGTCTTTCTGTCATGATGGTGGACTTGGGCTTTGTGAAACTTTTAACTTCAGCTTTTCTACTATCACCTTCCTTGTCGATTTCACCAGCTAATCAAACACTTTTTGCCTTCTCTTTCACACCTTAGCCTTCGCTTTCTGAAACTTACGCCGCCTATCGCCATCTGTTCCACCCGCTTTTAGTTACAATTACAGTAATCACTTTCTACTGATCGTGATGACACTTTCTACTGATCGTGATGACACTTTCTACTGATCGTGATGACACTGTCTACTGATTGTGATGACACTTTACCCATTCTCCTGTTTCTTGGCCACTCTCGTCTTTTTCTGTTTATCGTTGTACCTAGTTAGATTTCAAACAAATTTGCCTACCAGTAGATCAGCGTAACCAAACCCTTCACTTCTTTACTACTGCATTCTTGGTTTACTCTGTAATTCAGCGCTAGATCACGAAACCTGCTCCCCTGATTCTGTGCCACTCCTGCCTACTGTCCATTTTTTGTGCCGGGTTTGGTTGTTAATCAGTTCGCCTTGCACTCTAGGTTTACCTGGTGATTCAGTGCTAGTTTACGAGTATTGTGCGTCTGCACGCATTAGCTCATGAATTATTCATGAACACGTACATCGTCGTTGGTCACGAGTATTAATATATTATTACTATGTTTATAATTAATCATTACCGTGTATTATTAATTATTATTGTTATTGTCATTGTTTCTAAAAATATTATTGTTATTATAGTTACATTTTGTTGGCAGTATAAATCCAACTAAGTTCTTTCTATAGTGTATTGTACATTCAACATTCCTAAACTAGCATGTATATATACATGTATATATAATACATGTGTAATTGTGCATTATTGACCAGCACTAGCAGAGCCTTGTCAACTCTACAATATATACAAAGTGTGGTATCACAAGAACAGATACACATATTAATTATATTCATTTTTATTAACAACAATTTGTTCAGTTCTAAATTGTTTCGACACCAAGCTAAATATATCTTCTTATAATTAAACGGACACTTGTTAGTTATATTCTGTCTATTTCTCTTTACTCCATAGGCCGAGATAAACAGTCATGATTCTTACATCACCACCGTCTGCTCAGACGGTGAGTCCATGGTGACCGGCGGCCATTACGGAGCTTCCGACATCACCAAGAAGATAGAGCAGACCAAGGTACGCTGGCAGGGGCTGAAGGAGAAGATGGTGGTGAGACACAAGCTGCTGGAAGAGGCCTTGCAAGCTCAGCAGTACTACAGTAGTGCACAGGAGGCGGAGTCCTGGATGAAGGAGAAGGAACCCATCGTGAACAGCGGAGACTTTGGCAAGGATGAGGACAGTGCACAGGTAAGGGATGTAATATGTACAAGTGATCTCTAACGTAATCTAATTTGTGACCGTTAGTTACTCTAATGTTGCAAGTCATATGGATGTTTATCATGAAAAAGACATTTAGAATATTCTAATCAATTCCAGATGTATAATTACTAATACTTATATTCAGTTTTTTTTAATGATTATTTTATATTTTATATATTTATTTTTTTTGTTAGGATTTGATCAAGAAGCATGAGTTGGTAATGTCGGATGTGGAGAGTTTCAACACCACCATACTGTCACTAGAGGATCAGTGCAAGAACTGCAAGGTGTGTATGTACGTGTGTATGTATGTGCATGCGTGTATGTCTCACATGTACACATAATTGACATAATTGTCAGTATAGGAAGTGTAGTAGTGATGAGTTGAGTCCTGGTTGTGCTGTAGCTACTCATATGTATAATTCACTGATTCTCAATATCTCAATACTCTTTCTTGCTTTATTCTATTTATGGATGTATTTGGGAGGGTGGCAGGTGGGGGAGGGGAAGATGGAAGGATTAGCTTTGATGCATGTAAATGATATATAGAATACTTTTATGTGAGCTGATGAAGGACTTCGGAGTCTGTAACCTTCTCTTGTATTGTTTCAAAAGTCAACTACATACGTTAAATATAATGGCGTAATAAAATTATTCTATAGCTATAATATATCATTCCTCAATGTAGTAATGAGCCTATACTCTATAATATATGTAAATGTTTATTGTATACACTGTATGCACTTATCATGCATGCATAGATACTGTACATACGTACATACAATCTAATCAGTCAGTCTAATAGACTATCCACTCACTGTCACTCGGCACATATTATAAAACTAAATTATTACTATGTGAATAGTGTGTGCAGCATAATGAGCACATGGCTCCCATACAGGTACTGGGTGGTGGTGGTACAGTGGAAACTCCGCCTCCTCCTCAGAAGAAGCAAGTGAAGGCGCTGTATGACTACAAGGGCAAGACTAGTAGAGAACTCAACATTAAGAAAGGCAGCGTCATGGTGTTGGTCAACTCTAGCAATAAGGTAAGGGGTCATCATGGTGTTGGTCAACTCTAGCAATAAGGTAAGGGGTTACAATGGTGTTTGGTCGACTCTGGGTAAAGTGGCTTGGTAACTGGCAAAAGTTTAATGCAGATTATATTCCTTGATAATTTTTTTTAATTTCATTTTATTTTTTCCTGATCTGATTACAGTGCATTTTTACTTAAAACATACTCTATCGAGTCAGTAGAAGAGACTGCAATAAACTCAGGAAACCCACTGAATGTCTAAATACTACAGCGGCAACAAAATGAGCTTGCCGCACCATTTAATGACTCTCCTTGTTTCCCTCTATGTATTCAATACCTTGTTGTTGTTGTTTTTTGTTATGGTTATAATTTTTTTATTTATTTACTTATTTATATATAATTTTTTATATATTATTTACGTATATATATTTTATTTTATTTATTTATTTATTTATTTATTTATTTATTTATTTATGTATTTATTTTATTATTTTTTATTTATTTATTTATTTATTTATTTATTTATTTATTAATTATTTACAGGACTGGTGGAAGGTTGAGGTAGATGGCAAGCAAGGCTTCGTTCCTGCTGCATACGTAAGAAAAGTGGCGACCCCACCCCCTTCAGCAGATGCCACGCCTTCCTCCTCCACATTGTCCCTCAACTCAATCGGGCAAGACACAGTCCAAGCCAGGCAAGTTAGCATCAGAAGCAAGTACACGAGACTACAGACTCTGGCAAAGGAGAGGAAACTGAGACTGGAAGAAGCCAAGAAGAAGTTGCACTTGACCAGGGAGACAAATGAACTCGATCATTGGATCAACGACAAGGAAGCTCTTGCCAGTTGGGAGGAGGCGGGTAAGGACCTGGAGCACGTGGAGACTCTGCTGAAGAAGGTGGAGGACTTTGAGAAAGACATCGCCGGTAATGAGCCGAGACTGGACAACATCAATAAGATAGGGGAAGACCTGATTGACGAGGGGCACACTGATGCAGACCAGATACAGAGGCTCTGTGAGGTAGGATGCAACATAACATGCACATGTAAACAACATACAGTTATACAAGTACATGAACTAATTCATAAGTTTATGGCATGAAAAACAACAACTTTGTGTATAACTATCCAATAGGCTGGCATCATACACATATACATGCATGCATACGTATACCTTTATGCTGGTACATGTATGTATAGAATACATACTAATTGAATTTACCTACAGTAGTTAAACACACTATCAGCTGAATATTTAATTTGATATCTAACTTTTCACCACCTCCTGTTATGCATCGCAGGAAATCAACCAGCGTTGGGATGACCTCGGGGAACTGGCCAGCAAAAAGAAGAAAGCTCTAGAAGGAGCTTACCAGGTGCAAAAATTTGTACGCGCTGGAGACGAGACTAGAAGTTGGATGAGTGAAAAGGAGACGGCCCTTCTCTCTGACGACTATGGGCGTGACCTGGGCAGCGTGCAGGCTCTGCAGAGGAAGCATGAAGGACTGGAGAGAGATCTCGACGCTCTGGAGGACAAGGTCAAGCTGCTGGGCATTGACTCCGCCCAGCTCGTCGGAGCGCAACCCAAGTCTGGTAGAGTGGTCCGAGATAAGGAGAAGGAGATTGTGGACTCCTGGAACACTCTCAAGTCAAGGGTAAGTTGTGTGTATGTGTGTGTGTGTGTTTGCATAAATATGTATGTGTTTGGTGTTTTTTTTGTTTTTAGTTTTGTGTATGTGTTATGCACAATCAATACTACATAGTACTGTAGATACATTATTGTTAGTGTTAAATTTAAGAATTAGTATACATTTCCCATCTTCACTGTGGAGTGTACATATGTACAGCTGCTGGTATTTCTTTAATAAGTTCTTGAGTATGTGTGTATATACACTGAGCTACAGATAGAAAATAGTACATATGTATGTATGTAGCAGATACGATCAATTAAGCATGCGTACATGTATGTTAGGACTGACAATATAATTGGTCTAGTGTTATGTATCCCCAATAGTACAGTAGAGAAGGTAGCTGTATGTATGTATGTTATCTGTCTTATGTCAGAGTGAAGCCCGACGCAAGAAGCTGGTGGACTCGTACGACTTCCAGCGCTTCCTTAACGACTACCGTAGCCTGACGGCCTGGGTGAGCTCAATGCAAGCTCTGGTCTCCTCAGACGAGCTAGCCAAAGATGCCAGTGGAGCTGAGAGTTTGCTGGAGAGACATCAGGAGCACAGGACAGAGATAGACGCCAGAGCTGCGACGTTCAATGCCTTCGAGTCATTTGGTGGTCAACTGCTCGTGAAGCAGCACTTTGCATCTGCCGAGATTGAAGATAAACTCCAATCCTTGAAAAAAGACAGAGAATCTGTGGAAAGGTAGAAATTCTTGATTTAATTAAATGTGGGTTTCGATGTTGGAAAACAATCCACCTCAAAGCACTTAAGTTGATATTTTAATCCTTCAGATCCAATGCGATAAATTGTCAACGTTATTGTCATTAAACTACTAAAATTTATTTCTTTATATGTTGAAATTGTGCATAAGTTGTCACATTATTTCAGTAGTTATTTTGTGTGGGTCACAATAGCGATGTGTGCTTCAATATACATACGCACATACTCTTGATGTGTAATTGTTACTATTATTGCAGTCAAGACAACACATGATAAAGTGTACGTGCAATTTGCTGGACACAATTTGATGCTCTAGTATTCAGTTCGCAAGACTAGATTTTATTTATCATCCTAATGTTTTATATTTGCCTGCAGGGCGTGGTTGTCAAGGAAACAGATGTTGGACCAGTGTTTGGCATTGCAGAATTTCAACCACGAGGCGGAGTTGGCTGAAGGATGGATGGCTAAAAGAGAGGCTCTGCTCACTGGGGAAGATGGAGGGTCCACACTAGACGCTGTGCAAGCTCTTATAAAGAAACACGAAGACTTTGACAAGTCCTTGCAGGCTCAGGTACAGTATGGAGAATTCTGCATTCATACTTGCTTTTTAGCTAGGAGTTGTATATGTGTAGGTGCAGCAGAGTTTACTAGTGTAATACACACTCTCAAATTAGTTGCTATTGCTATGCTTTAGTTTTCATTGGCAAATAGTGTGAATGGCAAGACGTGAATAATTATGTTGTAGGTAAAGGGTCATTACATTTACATACACTTTTAAGTGGGTTTCTTGTGTTGTGCATTAATTTTCAATGAAAGTAGAATATACAGTAGCATAGGGTAGAGTTTAATAATTATTTATTACACAAGTAAGTACACGGTCGCCTAATTTCACACTCGAGTAGGTTGCTTTATGGAACACATTAATTTTAATGACAGTAGAGGGTAAGAGTTGAATAATTATGTTTAGGTACAGGGTCTTCAAAATTACATACACATTTGTACTAGAGCTCATCTAAAGAAGTGGGTAACTTATGGGTGATGGTACATTAATTGGCATGTGAATATATGTTTTTACAGGAGGAGAAAATAGCAGCTCTTCAGAGTTTTGCTGACCGTCTCATTCGTGGTCGTCACTACGCAGCAGTGGAGGTGGCTGAGCGCAGGGCAGCGGTTCTGGCCCAGTGGTCCAAGTTGAAGTCAGGAGTTATGGACGCCAGGAACAAGTTGGCTCAGGCCCAGTCTCTGCAGCACTTCAAGAGGGAGGCGGATGAGGCAGAGGCATGGATGACAGAGAAGACACAAGTGGCCTGTGATGAATCCTACAAGGATCCAACTAACCTCTCCGTGAGTGATGAGGAACAATAAGTATACAGTACAACATTGAACTGTTGGTATTATTGTCACAATTACATAATGCTTAAGTTGTTGTTGGTTTGATTGTTGTTTGTTTTTCTCATGTTGTGCTTAATTGTCTCAGTTTTAATAAGAATTATCATAAAGTGGTAGTGTATTAATTGTTATTATTAATATTGGTATTGTTATTATTGTTATTCTATTAAGTGAGAAATGGATGTTATGTAATCAATGACAGGGTAAACTCCAGAAGCATCAAGCGTTTGAGGCAGAAGTAGTGGCCAACAAAGACAGAATATTCACTACCATCGGAGTGGGACAAAGTGAGGGACATATACTTACAGTGTATACTCATACTGTACATTGTACATTTAATGTACTGGCACATATTTAATATGCTTGGACTATAGAGTTTGGGTAAATGAAAGATCATGAGCTAATAAGATGACCATGTACATATTATGATGTGTTCTTTCTGTCCCTGGAAAGTTCATTAGCAATGCTTATACTGTGTCACTGACTGTAAACAGTAGAATTCATTGCTAATTCTTTATCCTCCTCCATTGTAATGGTCCTGCCACATTCTTTTCCTTAGCTCTGGTAGACAACAACGAGTGTCCAGATCATGAGGCGGAGGTGTTAGGGTACATCGACTCTCTGCAGGACCAATGGCAGCGCTTGTTGGAGCACATCGAGGAGAAGACGCAGAAGTTGAGGGAAGCCAATCAGCAGCAGCAGTTCAATGAAGCTGTCAATGACATGGACTTCTGGCTGGGAGATGTGAGTATCAACACATGCAATATACACACTGGCTGGGAGATGTGAGTATCAACACATGCAATATACACACTGACTGGGAGATGTGAGTATCAACACATGCAATATACACACTGGCTGGGAGATGTGAGTATCAGCACATGCAATATACACACTGGCTGGGAGATGTGAGTATCAACACATGCAATATACACACTGACTGGGAGATGTGAGTATCAACACATGCAATATACACACTGGCTGGGAGATGTGAGTGTCAACACATGCAATATACACACTGGCTGGGAGATGTGAGTGTCAACACATGCAATATACACACTGGCTGGGAGATGTGAGTGTCAACACATGCAATATACACACTGGCTGGGAGATGTGAGTATCAACACATGCAATATACACACTGACTGGGAGATGTGAGTGTCAACACATGCAATATACACACTGGCTGGGAAATGTGAGTGTCAACACATGCAATATACACACTGGCTGGGAGATGTGAGTATCAACACATGCAATATACACACTGACTGGGAGATGTGAGTATCAACACATGCAATATACACACTGGCTGGGAGATGTGAGTATCAACACATGCAATATACACACTGACTGGGAGATGTGAGTATCAACACATGCAATATACACACTGGCTGGGAGATGTGAGTGTCAACACATGCAATATACACACTGGCTGGGAGATGTGAGTGTCAACACATGCAATATACACACTGACTGGGAAATGTGAGTGTCAACACATGCAATATACACACTGGCTGGGAGATGTGAGTGTCAACACATGCAATATACACACTGGCTGGGAGATGTGAGTGTCAACACATGCAATATACACACTGCTGGGAGATGTGAGTGTCAACACATGCAATATACACACTGGCTGGGAGATGTGAGTATCAACACATGCAATATACACACTGGCTGGGAGATGTGAGTATCAACACATGCAATATACACACTGGCTGGGAGATGTGGAGTGTCAAACACATGCAATATACACCCTGGCGGGAGATGTGAGCTCAACACATGCATAGTACACATTGACTGGGAGAGGTGAAGTGTCAAACACATGCAATCTACACAATGACTGGGAGATGTGAGTATCAACACATGCAATATACACACTGACTGGGAGATGTGAGTATCAATACATGCAATATACACACTGACTGGGAGATGTGAGTGTCAACACATGCAATATACACACTGACTGGGAGATGTGAGTGTCAACACATGCAATATACACACTGACTGGGAGATGTGAGTATCAACACATGCAATATACACACTGGCTGGGAGATGTGAGTATCAACACATGCAATATACACACTGGCTGGGAGATGTGAGTGTCAACACATGCAATATACACACTGGCTGGGAGATGTGAGTATCAACACATGCAATATACACACTGGCTGAGAGATGTGAGTATCAACACATGCAATATACACACCGGCTGGGAGATGTGAGTGTCAACACATGCAATATACACACTGGCTGGGAGATGTGAGTATCAATACATGCAATATACACACTGGCTGGGAGATGTGAGTATCAACACATGCAATATACACACTGACTGGGAGATGTGAGTATCAATACATGCAATATACACACTGACTGGGAGATGTGAGTATCAATACATGCAATATACACACTGACTGGGAGATGTGAGTATCAATACATGCAATATACACACTGGCTGGGAGATGTGAGTATCAACACATGCAAAATACACACTGACTGGGAGATGTGAGTATCAATACATGCAATATACACACTGGCTGGGAGATGTGAGTATCAACACATGCAATATACACACTGACTGGGAGATGTGAGTATCAACACATGCAAAATACACACTGACTGGGAGATGTGAGTATCAATACATGCAATATACACACTGACTGGGAGATGTGAGTGTCAACACATGAAATATACACACTGGCTGGGAGATGTGAGTATCAACACATGCAATATACACACTGGGTGGGAGATGTGAGTATCACACATGCATATACACACTGGCTGGGAATGTGAGTATCAACCATGCAATATACAACTGACTGGGGAGATGTGAGTATCAACACAGGCAAATATACACACTGGCTGGGAGATGTGATATCACACATGCACTATACACACTGGGTTCTGGGAGATGTGAGTATCAACACATGCATATACACAACTGGCTTGGAGATTGTGGTGTCAAACACATGCAATATACCACTGGCTGGGAGATGTGAGTATCAACACATGCAATATACACACTGGCTGGGAGATGTGAGTATCAACACATGCAATATACACACTGGCTGGGAGATGTGAGTGTCAACACATGCAATATACACACTGGCTGGGAGATGTGAGTGTCAACACATGCAATATACACACTGACTGGGAGATGTGAGTGTCAACACATGCAATATACACACTGACTGGGAAATGTGAGTGTCAACACATGCAATATACACACTGGCTGGGAGATGTGAGTGTCAACACATGCAATATACACACTGGCTGGGAGATGTGAGTATCAACACATGCAATATACACACTGACTGGGAGATGTGAGTGTCAACACATGCAATATACACACTGGCTGGGAGATGTGAGTATCAACACATGCAATATACACACTGGCTGGGAGATGTGAGTATCAACACATGCAAGATACACACTGGCTGGGAG
>WLWD01005815.1_pt1 | contig 25327 bp, 14 predicted proteins | sample 6712731 | NCBI WGS metagenome assembly WLWD01 (sample SAMN12718690, study PRJNA576275) | sponge metagenome | isolation source: marine sponge | host: Mycale hentscheli | place: New Zealand: South Island, Marlborough, Capsize Point | collected 2014-11-01 | reverse complement strand
CCGCATCCAGACAATATACTTCCATGGCCGTCTCGAGGGGACACTCCAATAAACGAGTTTGTCACCGAAGGATACATCTCCTGTGCCTTCCCTACATTGTTTCCCACTGGTAATGGTGATTTTTTGGCTCCAAGACAGCGTACTGTAACGGTGGGGAATTACTTCAAGCATTTGATGCGTTATGAAGATGGCAGGTTTGCCAAACATCCTCGTTTTCGATATTTTGCTCTCAACACCGAAATGAGATGGCGTGCTCTCCAAACTGGTAATATTTACATAAAGCAACACCCAAAAGATGCACGTCTGTCTTTGGAAGACTTGAAGGAAATGATCAGTAGTGGAGGGAAAGAGCTCAGCAAGCGAGTACTACATTATGCCACCAGCTTACGTGGAACTAAGCAATTTTGGTTCAAGCAGCGAAGTAGGCTCATTTCCATGATTGACTGTCTCGGTATGCCCACTGTATTTTTCACTCATAGTGCCGCTGACAATCAGTGGCCTGAGCTGGCTCGTTTGATTGCTGAAAATCCAGATGAAAGTTCCAGCCGCAGCTCTGCAGTCAATAACAACCCGGCCATTGCTGATTGGTTCTTCTATGAACGAATTAGCAAGTTCATGAAAACATTTTATGTGGATGTTCTTGGAGCCACAAATTACTGGTTCAGATTCGAGTGGCAGCACAGGGGATCTCCTCATGTACATGGTGTAGCTTGGCTGCACAATGCACCAGACATTGAGAAACTATTGTCATCTGATGACAGTGCTGAATTGTTGGATGCTGCTGAGAGGATTACTGCATATGTTGATGGCCTGGTTAGTACAATGAACCCAGGAATTCCTGCTGATGGGAACAACATAATCAATTCTATTCCCTTACCTAAGATTAAACCGCATGTGTGCAACCAACAATACCAAGGCATAAATAACTTGGAAATGGACCTGGTTGATTTAGTTGCTACTTGCCAACGGCACACAAGATGCTCAACATCATATTGCTTGAAGCGTAAGAGAGGCAAGCAGGAGTGCAGGTTCGGCTACCCCAAACCATTACAGCAAGTGACTACTATCACCACACAAGAAGGTGAACCTGTAGTGCTGACTTCCAGAAATGACAATTTGTTGAATGCCTACAACCCAGTACAATTGTCAGCTTGGAGAGCCAATGTTGATATGCAGTACATTATGTCCAGAAACAAAGTCATCAAGTATGTGGCAAAATATGCTACCAAATCTGAGCCTCGTTAAAAAGGTCTGCAAGAAGTATACAGTACAATCATGAAAAGCATCAAAGAGGATGCCACACCACTCAAAGTAGTGCAAAAGCTACTAACAAGCACTATTGGAGAGAGAGATTTTTCTGCACAGGAGACATGTCATCTTCTTTTGATGCTTCCCTTGTTTAGAGCTTCTCGAGATTTCGTTGTTCTTAGTCTTGATGGTTCTCGACAGGTGACCGAAACATTTGAAGAAGACAAATCTGTGACTGTGGACTCCCAACTGGACCACTATTGTGCTCGTTCTGATGTCCCAGAGTTTAGAGAAGTGTCCCTGCTGAAATTTGTTCAGAAGTACAGAATCCCCAAGAAAATTGGCAGTGCACTGGTGCCAAGAAAGATGTAATAGTGATACCACGTCCTTATTGCTCACCAGATCCACAAGGACCACAATATGAGCAATATTCAAAGCAGAAACTCATGCTTCACAAGCCTTTTGTTCAACTGGATGAGCTACTTGGAGGATGTGACACATATGCAGCTGCTTATGCTACTTTTCTTCAGTCTGGTAATGTGCCAAAATCTCTTGCTGATGATATTCATAGGCTAGAAATGGCACAGGCAGAAGATCAACAGACTGTTGATGAAGAGGTGACTATATATTTATATTTTCAAACAATTCATTTTATATTCATTTATATGTATTCTTTTTTGCAGGCATGTGATAACGATGACAATGATGATCAAAACAAGAACACTGTATTGGATTGGATGCAGCTCTGTTATCATCACACAGAATTTGAGCAAGTTGCTTCTACTTGTGAAGTCGACTGGTCTGCTGCTGGAAAAACGTATGACAACTTGCAGGAAATGCCTTCCTTTATTGCACAGCACAAACAGCATTTTGTCTACTCTGCATATGAAACTGAGGCTGAAGCACAAAATTTGAAAGGAAAGCAGAATGAAGCTTACCAAATAGTATTCAATCACTACCATGGCAAACTGTGTGGGTCACCTCTAAGGATGATCATCTCTGGCACAGCAGGAACTGGAAAGTCACATTTGATAAAGTGCTTGAAGAAATTGTTGGGCGATTGCCTTCGTGTGACAGCTCCAACTGGAGTGGCAGCTTACAATGTAGATGGCTACGCTTCATTCGCTTCTCAGTATTCCTGTCACTGGAGACTTTAAGGACTTGGAGGGACAGCGTCTCAGTGCTCTTCAAGGATCACTTTGTGGCGTTAGATACTTGATAATTGATGAAATGTCAATGGTTGGCCGAAAACTATTTGGTCAGGTAGACAGAAGACTTCGCCAGGCATTCCCTCAAAGGTATCTGTTTATTGTTACTCGTAACTCAACTATGTTTCATGTTGTTTTTTTAATGAAAAAAATCTAGATCTCATGAGGTACTGGGTGGATGTTCCTGTCTACTGACTGGAGACTGGGGTCAACTACCACCAGTGATGGACTTGCCACTGTACACTACAGCAACAAAATCTGAACTGTCTGACCTTGGCAGTGCTAATTATCGTCTCTTTGATTGTGGTATTGTTTTGAAACAAGTACTCAGGCAAGAAAGCCTAGACTTTAAAGAGTTACTCATGCGTCTCAGAAATGGTGAAATTACTTTGGATGACTGGAAAGTTCTGATGAAACAGACTCCAGCTGCAGTAGGAAATGCCAGCACATTTCAGGAAGCTCTACATCTTTTTCCAACTGCTGCAGCAGTGGCTGAGTACAATGTTGAAAAATTGCGAACAAATTCTCAGCCAGTAGCAAGAATTGAAGCCATCCATTCTGGTCCTAGAGCTAGCAGAATTCCTGCAAGTGATGCTGGTGGATTGGAACCAGTTATTTTTTTAGCATTCAAGGCACGTGTAATGCTGACTGCTAATCTGTGGGTTCAAGTTGGACTGGTTAATGGAGCACTTGGTACAGTTGTGTCAATTTGCTACGATGGTGCAGATCAATCACCACCAAGTTTACCAGTAGCAGTGACAGTAAAGTTTGATTTCTACACTGGTCCTACTCTGGCAGATGGCACTGTTCCAATAGTTCCACTACGCCGCACATGGTTGTCCTCTACCTACCCATGCTCGAGACTCCAGCTTCCCCTAAAATTGGCCTGGGCAGTTACAATTCACAAGTCCCAAGGTATGACATTAGACAAAGTTGTCATTGATGTGGGGAAGAAATAATTCTCAGCTGGACTGACTTTTGTGGCATGCTCACGTGTGCGGCATGTAAAAGATCTGCTTTTCAATCCTCCGTTTGCTTTTCAACGTGTTGTACATCTAGCCAGCAGCAGACGTCATAAGGAAAGACTCAATGAAGACCTCAGATTAGAGAAACTAAGCAATAGTTTAGGCTCACAAACAACACTGTCAGTCAAGTCTGATTCGTGCACAGATCACAGAATTAGCGAGGAGGCAGAAGAAGCAGAAACAGCAACAAATGTACCCCATATTCCAATTCCATCATCAGAGGAAGCACATGATGCCTGCTGTAATGGAGACTGCAAAAATGTTATCGCTAATGAACCACCTCTTCCGATCGAAAGAAAAAAGAGTCTCACTGATGATGTTGTCACTAGCGTTGAAACTCATACTCACCAATTCCACTATAACCCTGTCAATGAAGAGTGGCAGCGTGCACAATGTGAAAGACTTGGATTGCAGTACTGTGGACCAAATGGAGTCACACCTGGTGGTTCTAATGTCCCACTAACACGTCCGACCAATTTCAAGAGGATAGTTGGCGATGGAAATTGCCTATTTCGATCCTTTTCTTTGATTCTTACAGGATCGGAAGAACAGCACTTAGCTATACGAGGTGCTATCGTACAGCACATGAGAACAATTGGTGATGCGATATGGCCACATCAGATTGCTCCCCTTCTGAGACAGATTCAAAATCTTGGAGAAGTGCACCTTGTTGGCTCAGTTTATACAGATGCAGAATGGGAGCTGGGAATTGAGCAGTATATTGCAGCAACCAGGATTAATCAAAACAGGGCATGGGGATCGGAGGTTGAAGTCATGGCATTGGCACACCTTCTGGATACCCCAATATACAGTTATGATACCGTGAGTGGTTGGAATCTATTTATCCCAGGTATGGTGCATGGTACATTTAATTTCAGTCATACAAATACCCATCAAATGGCTATGTATGTGCACCATGCTGTTAACCACTATGATGTGGTCAATTCAGTGCAGTAATTGGTTAAATTTGGCAAAATTTAATAGTGGTCACATCAAATGCATAGCGCACAGGCTTTGTAATTATTGTCTTTCTTGCTGTAAAGCGGGAATTGTCTTTATGGTAGTAGTTTGAGTTGACTTTATTAGGAGACACCAAAATTAGCATTCTTGGACTCATGTACTGATTTCACAATGTGTGGGCTGTAATAATGTGGAGCACTGAGCTCTTTGTGTGCCTCTGCAAAGACGACGTCCAGGAATGCATTTTTTGCTGGGATTTCCGGTGTTTCCTGAGCTCACTAACTGGGTGGCAGGGAGTCCCAGTAATCACAAAGTGTCATCTATGTCCACACATTCCAGTACAGTTTGCCATCCAAACAGTCCTCAAATTATTTGTCCATTTAGAACCTAGCTTGTGTGCCAGTATAAATAACTGGGTATTTTAAGCTGGAGGTCCTAAGTTATTTTTCATCAACTATATTCAACTAAACGTCATATTTTATGCTCATCAAATTTATACTCAAGTTCTTAAAAATTTCAATGTCAAGTATTGAACTTAAGTCTTATAAATTTTGAATATTTTTATAGTCAAATTCTTATACTCGAGTGCTTCAAGTTTACACCTGCGTAAAGAAAGATTTTTAACTGCAGCAAGCTGCTGACAAAATGTACACCTTATTTGCTTTAACTTTTAGTATTAACTTTCTTCTTTCTGAAGCATTTTTTGTATCACAAAATATATTATTAAACATTTTCACAAATAATAATAATAATGATCTTACATTTATTAAAATTTTCTAAAAAGGACCCAAAGTAAATATCAGTGCATTTGAAAATGTGATTACTATGGTCCCCTCTGAAATATTCGGAGGGGGGCAATCATCTGTCGAAGATGAGTACAGATGATTGTCCATATCTATCATATGTCACATCCAAAATTACCAACTTTAAAAGACGTGAAATTGTGTGCAGCAATAGTAAATAACACATATGCAATACATTCTTGGAATAGTGTACAGTATCAACTGACAGATTGTCTATTTGGTTTATACAAAACTTTGAAATGGTTGGTAACTTTGTATGTGTGTATGGTTATGGTATGCTGATGAGCTCAAAAAAGAGCGAAACAATCATTTCCCCCCCTAGAATTATCATACAGTGTACTCATTTTAAATTGCATTTTCTCTAAGTGGCATTATTTCATTTTATTTTCAGCTAGGCCAGCTCGCTCGCCATTTGCGCAGCAATTAAAAATTGAAAAAAGCTCAAGAACCTACAAGTTGTAGTTTGTTGTTATTTATTGTTGCTTATTGTTTTTGTTTTTTAATAATAATGTGGGTTTATAATGCATTCAAGAATACCAATAAGACTTGTTTCTACAATATTCAAGATCATGGAAATAACAATAATGATAAAATAACAAAACATTGAAATTCTTACATTAGAACATGTAGCTAGTCACTTGCAAGCAATCTGATTAGTCTGGTGTGTGAATCTAGTTTCATGCAAGTCCAAGTAGAGTCTGCGTCAATGAAGGACGCTTGTTGCTACATTGCAAATTAAATGAGTTAGAGTAGCATATTTTGAATTGACTGTTAGGGATCCTCGGGCCTCAGTAGCATCCTCACTACGCTAGGATGGCCACAATCAGGGGCCTTAGATCCCTAAACAAAGTAGTTTCACAACAAGCTACTCTAACTATCATTTAAAATTACTATTAAAGAATAATAGTTAAAACAACTAATCTGTGTCGTTAAAATATTGCAATATTTGGTTAAAATACCATTCAGTGTTTGTTAATTAACTAATAATGCTGTATTTTAACTAGCATAAAACGCTAGTTATTTTAACATTATTAGCAGGTAGGAAAAAAAACAACCCTAGTTAATTTACTCTCTCTCTCTTGATCTGTTTCTTGATCTAACACTGATTACACAAGCCCGGAGTGATAAACGCATGGTAGTTACTTGTTGGGCATGTTTCAAGGTAAACATTTGTTTTTCAGGCGATGATAATTGCTTTTTCCACTCTCTCTTCTTTCCCAGAGCACAAAGCAGCGAGGGCACACTTGCATGTATGCATGTAACAGATACATGCACACACACATACATATGTGACCGTCTACAGGAAACTCGGGCACAACGCGGCAAGTACCATTTTTAGCTACGATCAAATTGTCATTTTAGTCATTTTTTTAATCAATTATTTTTTATTGCATATATGAAATAATAAGCCCTTAATACACCTACCTGCGAAGTTTGAAGATCAGGCCCTCTTTAGAATAATAGTAACAAGCCCAATAATTCATAAACTTCCCTTACTCCTGAACTAGTATCCTGGCCGTTACTAAGTCTGGGTTTTAGCGTGGGCCCAATCTGCGGTAAATGCCGCCGTCAACAGCGGGAAACTACAGCTCTCAGTTTAGTAGTAAGTACGTACAGTGGCTATCATGAGTGAAGCCAGGAATCTTGCTAGAGCCACCGTGATGGTCTGGATATGATGGGTGGAGCTGACGCTGAAGCCATAGAGGAGCTCATAAATGAATTCATGGCTCCAGGAAGTGAGGACCCGTATTCTGACTGTAAGTACCAAATAACACTTATTACAGTTAACTATAACTAACTACAACCCTCATCAGTTCATCATCTTTTTTTTTTTTTAGGTGATGAAGAATTTGATGACCATTTTACCAACTATTATGAAGGTAATGAATTTAAATTTAAATAATTTTTTCGATAAAAGAACAAAACAAAACAAATTATTATAAAGCTTCTAGGGATGTCTCATCAGCAGAGTCAGGCTCTGCTACTCCACTGTTTGAAGACGAAGACGGCCTCTATGATCCTCTGGATTCTTTGGACTGCTCTGTACCAGACATCGAGCCTTCATCATTGCATCCTGACCACTCATCTGTTTTCTTGTCACCACCCCATTCCGACCCCACTTTTCTTTCCCCTTCCGATACTGTGTCCGTTGCCTGCCGACGGAACAGCATCATCTGTGTAAAGGAAAGGAAGAGGTCAAGAAAGCCATCACCAGCACGGACGAAACAACTTACCTCAACTGAGCAGTTAGACCAGTTTTTAGCTCGGGGCTGTGGTTGTGCCACCAAGTGCTCTGCTCAGTTTGTCCCAGATTCATGCAAAGACATATAGTATGTCCTTCACCTCATTCAGACACTGACACCACACATTCACAGTCACCAACTCCTTCACCATCACCAGTCTCGTCATGCCCTTCTCAAAGAATTAGAAGTAGAGACATCAATTATTAATTGTATTTTATATTTTCAGTCATCTCTTTTAAATTATGTATCATCTATACAAGTAATAAACATCTTTACTTTGTTCTTATGTCCAGTGTTATCAAAATCTATCTATTTACATTGAATATGCAATATAATTATCCCAACTCAGATAAAACCACAAAAAAATACTCTAGTGGGACAATAGTAAAAACAGACATTACCAAGATAAATAAAACTATTACGTGCGAACACTAATAAGAATGACTCTAGTACATGTGGGCACTAATAAGAATAACTCTAGTACATGCGGGCACTAAAAAGAATGACTCTAGTACGTGTACACACTAATAAAAACCCACAAGCCCATCTCAGAACCACTCAGATAGCCTCGAACAGGGGCGTAGGAACAACTTTAGAGGTGGTCCGGTTTCTCAATCCCCGCCCATTTATCTTTAGCCAAACCTATTTATGTGAATCATACTTACTACATGTAATATTAAGAGAAGAGTTTAATTGTGGCATTATAATTTAATTCACAACTGATAAAATAGTTGTAATAAGTAATGAAATTACATAGCTTAATTCTGAACACTAAGAGATTACTCAAATTTTCCAAAAACAGATTCTCTACGTTCATTGTTAACAAAAGTTGTAGCAATTTTCTTCAAACAAAGCTGATCTGTTCTCTCTTTATGCACATGCAGGATCATGGTGGAATTCAAGCGTGCTTGGGACATGGAAGATCTCAGATAAGTCTTGATTCTTCTCATGGCAGAAAAAGATCGTTCGCTAGCAGAATTTGTGGATGGATTTACCAAAACAATTTTGAGCAAGGTGAATACTTCTGAGAACATCGGAAATTGTGAAGGGTTTAAATGTTTCATATATTCTAACAAATCAATTAAACTTGGGTTTTTTTCAGATATTTGAGTTGCCAATGTTTGTAGTTGTATTTTGAGAGGAGTAGAGCTAACATCATCATTGTAGAATGCACAAACAAAGTCATATTCTTCTTCAAATTCTTCACCTTTCATTGCTTTTAGCAGCAAACTCTCAACCTTGCTATACTTGTTATAACCAGGCTGATCAAACCGCGATTTAATACAATTAATGGCACAATCCAAAATTTCAAAATACTGCCTCTGGAAATGATCCTTTACGGTGGGTGGGCTATATTCCTCACTACCTGCCTCATACCTCTTTGGCCTTTTCCTGTGTCTGGGTAAAACAGGTTCTGCTACATCAATATTGGACTTCTTTTTTAATATAGAGCTCCAGAAGAGGTCATATGCTTCAGTGCTTCTCATTTTGTTCAGCACTGTTATGGTCATCTCCGCTATATGTTGTCCTTCAGCTGCAGATATAGTCTTGCTTTGCAGTGTTTTAGATAAGTTATCAGCATGACTAAGAACAAGCTCTCCTATGCATACACCAAAATAATAGTCAAAGGACTCCATCTGAGCCTTAACCCCAATAACTCTAGCTCTAACTTCAGAATCTAGGTTTTGATCGAGCACAATATCCCACAGTTCTTGCAAAACAGTATAGTTTTGCAAAATACTTATTAGGCTCTGAGCTCTCACTGTCCAACGAGTAGGACATAATACACGAATACCTGGACAGTCAGGAGTCAAATCTTTCTTTAACTGGTCAAACATTGCTTCCCTCTTAGGTGAAAATTTAATTAGCTTAGTGATTTCAAAGGATGTGTCTAAGGCATCTCTTGCAACTTTTGAATTCTTAATCGTGTCACACACTGCCAAATTGAGTGAGTGTCCGTAACAGTGGGTAAACAGTGCCCTTGATTCTAGCTGTAATATTTTAGTAGCGACTCCATTCCTGATTCCTGTCATATTGGCGGCTCCATCAAAGCACTGGCCTCTACACCTATTCCACTGCAAATTCATTCTCAATAGACAGTCAGTGATGACTGAAAAAATAGTATTAGCAGATATATCAGGAACATTGTACAAGCCAATAAAGTCTTCGTGCACCTCTAGTTTGTGATCTACCCACCTTAAACATATTACTACTTGTTCTTTGTTTGCACTATCAGTGCATTCATCAGCCATAATTGTGAAATAGTTAGAATCATGAATATTACTCATAATATCCCGTTGAATAGCTAAAGACATCAATTGAAGTAATTCATTTTGACTACTGGGGCTTAAATAATGTGAACCTTTTCGATCAACCCATGGCTCAAGACTAGGGTCATCCTTACTTCTAAGCTTAAAAAGCTGAATAAAATTACCCTCACATTCCTCATGCCCACGAAATGCAATTCCTTGCCGCCCTAAAAACTGAGTATTTTCCAAAATCACCATTAGTGCTTTTCTGTTTTCATGCTGCTTCTTGCTGTGGATGGTAGAAAGCATTTTTCCAACATTTGGTACTGTATTGGGAATACTGACTATCATGTCATATGCTTCTTTATGACACTTGCTCTCCTCATGCCTACGAAAACACTCTGGACCATCTTTCCAATTAGTGAAGCCTCTACTTATGAAAGCCTGGTCCTTAGATGTGGACCTCAACTTACCTTCCTGTTCTGCTTTCCAGCAGGTGAAGCATAAAACTGAATCCTCAACTTCGCTGTAGTGGAGCCAATTCCATTTAGCAAACCAGCACCTTTGAAAACCCCGCAGCACTTCCTGCTTTTTCCCAAACTTCCTTTTGGGAAAGGAATAACTAACACCGGGCTGATGCGGTGCTTCAGAGTCGATGCGGTCACCAGTTGGGGTAGCCATACAATGCATACGGTCTTTTTCTAGTTTTCTTTGGTTAATTAATTAATTGACGATCTTTACCAACGTACGTTGAAGCGACCTTTACCTATTTATGTTGCTCTAAAGTGGTCCGGCCAAAGCCGGACCGGCCGGACCGGTTCCGACGCCTATGTCGAAGGACAAAAATTTGCAACAGGAAGTGGGACAAGAAGTGACATCATGTGACACGCCCACCAGCAAAAGCAATAATTTGGTCTCAAGAACTTCGCCCATACCTCCCAAGATCACCTGATTAGTAAATTATTTCATCGGGTATCGTAATTTCCTTACAACAACAGCTACTACAATCAAACTGACACTAGCAAACACTAACTTAACCCTTTGCGGACGAACGCGGGCGAGCAATTATGTAATTAAATACGCGCACGCCGTAAAACCAATTAGTTGCCTGAGACGGCGTTTTACCAGTCGAGTTCGACACGTGGAAAAAGAAAACAGGCGAGTGTTTCTTTTGTGTTAGGCCTCAAATAATCTGCCTCTAGCATTGTAGCTATGGTAATTCGTTAGTTTATAGTTTATAGAGTTGTTTTGAATACAAACTTAGTTGGAATTATCGAGGAGGCCATAGTTTGTTAGCTATTTTTTTAGCTTATATTTATGAAAGGAGAAATCACACCCAAGTGTAAGTTCTAGTTTTAGTTTGCTTATTTCTAGCTACTTTAGGCCTTTACTTCTTAGTAGATGTTCTATTTGAAAATACAGTAGAATGTCAGTTATCCGTAGATGTTCTATTTGAAAATACAGTAGAATGTCAGTTATCGGACACAATGGGACCAGAGGGTGTCAAGATAAGTGAATATTCCGGATAACTGAACTTTGTTAGAGGTTGACCTAAGTCAGTGTTGGGGGTAAGCCAATGTACATGTTTTACTAATACAGCTGCTTCTATGGTTAAAAGCAGCCTCCAACTAACTTTTTTTTTTGATAAGCAGCATACTTGCAGCTTGTCCTTAATGCTTAGCACCACTCTTTTCCTCTTGCCTGTAGCCATTCTCTATGTCCTTGACTGAAGGGTTTCAGGATAACTGAAGTCCGGATAACTGACATTCTACTGTAGCTAGACACAAAGTGTAGAAAACATTTTTTTTTAATTTAGTTGGTGCACTTGATATCAGTTAAACTTATTTTATAAGACTTATTTTGTAGAATAGAGATTGCAAAATGTATACTATGTAAGCTACTGAAAGTTTTAGCGCGCTACGCGCTCTGTAACTGTAATAACAGAGCGGGAAAGAGCTTGTCACGAATTCGTGACAACCGTATACTCTTGACACACCCGGTGTGTCACAGATTCGTGACCATCGTACGCGCGTGTTAAGTTACTGCGGTCACGAATTCGTGACGATCATACGCAAAGGGTTAATCGAACATACTATAACTGACAGACACTAGTATGTGCTGACATTAATACGAATAAATCTAGTATGTGCTAACACTAATAAGAATGACTCTAGTACGGTGTTAGCACTATGTGCGTGCACGGTGTTTGGTGTTAGCACTATGTGTGTGCACAGTAATACTACTATGTACATGCACGGTGTTAGCACTATGTGCGTGCACAGTATTAGCACTTCGTGTGTAGTAATACTTCGTGAATGCAGTGTTAGTATTAGTACGTGTATGTACAATGATAACAGTAGTGCATACCTAGAGACTTACCATTATTATCTTCTTTAATCAAGAACACCAGAACCTCAGTACAAATAGCAGCAGCCCAAGCACCATGAAATCTAGGAAATTGAAAGAAAAAAGAAAAAAAGGTCACTAGCAACTACAGCAACAAAAAGTAGACAATCTAACTAGTAACAATTACCTTTCTTCTTTTTTTACATTTCAGGAACACCAGATCCCCAGTTGTCATAGCATATTGCAGCACTAGCATCATCAAAGCTAAAAAGAAAGAGAGGAAAAAAGGAAAAAAGAAGAACAAGTACAACGAGAATAGGAAACTAGCTAGCTAAAAATCACCGCCCAGTCTTCAGTATAGCAAGATACTAACTATCCTCTTAGAACAAGAAGCTCACTAACCTTTTCCACCGGCAGCGTTGTTGTTGTTGAGAGAATAATAACTCTTTGTTGGTGTTTTGACGCAATGCGCAGTAAAAACCTATAGTATGCAGAGAGTGCGGTAGAATATGGAATCCTTGCTACCACGCCTTAGCAACGACTAAGAGGCTAAAAATCTTGATTTTATTGAAAAGTTTATAGCTTGCGTAATGGAGATGTATAGTGTATTATCTCGGGAACGGTTAGAGCGTGGACTTTCAAACTTGGAGGATTATATTTTCAGACATAGGTGAGCCCATTTCTGTAAAAAAATTAAAAATGATACTCCGCGTTGTGCCCGATTTTCCCATAGACGGTTACATATATGCATACATGCACACGCACATAAATACAAACCACACATGCACACATACACGCACACATATACACACACACATGCACACCCACACCACAGATGGGGCAAAGTACTTTCAAATGTATATTCAAATATTTTAAGAGTACTTGCAATTTTTACTTGAGTACATGTGAGAAGGGCTCAGCAGGATCTGACACCTCCCACATAGAGATTTACGACTAACTCTTAGAGACATGTGTTTGTGTCAAGAACGTGATTGCCAATTGTTCATTTTATGTCATACAGAGACAGTAGCTATGTGTGTCATACAGAGACAGTAGCTATGTGTGTCATACAGAGACAGTAGCTATGTGTGTCATACAGAGACAGTAGCTATGTGTGTCATACAGAGACAGTAGCTATGTGTGTCATACAGAGACAGTAGCTATGTGTGTCATACAGAGACAGTAGCTATGTGTGTTTGTGTCAAACATGTAATTGTCGGTTGTTGTTTTGTGTTATTGTTCTTGGGAACTTCCATTAGAGCCTCTGCACCTGTTAGAATATATAGGGCAGATACAGGCCATCATTTTCAGTCAGTCATATTATTCTTGAAGTCAAGTCTGCATGAGATTTAATACCTCTTTGTGCAAGCGGATAATAAAGTGACTGTGTGAGTCTGACTAGTGGAACTCGAGTGCCGTACTTTCCCACATACATTGAGTACACAATTCACTCTATTTGTCAGTTGTACTCAGTAAAGTGCAAGCATTTTGAATGAAAATCTGTGAGTTAATTTCTATGAGTGTACCCAGTGGCTACAAACAGTGATGTGGATGCAAAACCAAAGTTAGCATGAACAACTGAAATAAACGGCAATAGTCATTTAGCATAATATGCACTTTCATTCAATTCTTTCCCATCACTTTATGTAAATAAATAAATGGCCACACATACCATTCCCAACTAATAAACATGTATTAGTATGACAACAACATACATCACAATGAATATTAGCACAAACACACATCTCACAAACATACTTTCGCCCATAAGGAAGTGGATAAGGAGAAGCGCTTCGTTATCCTCTTCATCATCAGAGGAGGCAAGCTGAGTATGACACTTCCGCTTTTTCCTTAAATACATAAACAATGTGACTAATAATACTATATTAAAGCCACTTTGACAAATGTAAATAACTTGTCACTTACAGCTATTTCAAATAATTGAATTTTTCTAATTTGTATCAGTGTGATAGAAGTATCGCTACCACATTTTACTACAACAAATTGATCTGATAGTAATACTATTGTCATGATAAGGTTACCTTTCGAACCCCACCTTTCCTAAATGTCTTCAGCAAGCTCTACAGATATCCAAATATTGTCATAAGAAAAAAACGTTTCCTGAACCCAATAAAGCAGATTTTATCTTCACCTTCTAGCTATCACACATATTTGTGGCATATTTAGTGGTCAGTATAACTCTTGATGAAGGGTCACATCGAAACCAAATATTTGTGTGACGCCAATTTTTTATCACCATTATATCCAGCGGCTGCAGGTTCTGGCAATCGAGTAACATAAACGAGTTGTCCCATAGCCTGGTCTGACAATCTGTACACTCACCCTTTAATTGGCGAGCAAGCAGAGCAAGGGAGACACCCTCAGGTTCTAACTGAATGGGAAATTACTTGCATCGTTATGGCTATGATATATCACCTGTCTTTACTTAAATAAAGGGAGTTTTATAATGACCAATACAATTGTTTTAAAGATTATTAAATTTTTTGTTTGTTCGTTTGCTTGTTACTGTCGTTGTTGTTTTGGCTGTTGCTTTCATTACACAGCCTGCAAAAATAGTATTGATATCTGAAACATGCGAGTTGAGACTGCAGAGTGTGGCGAGCGACCCTGGAGAGCTGCCTGGGCGAGCAATGGGCTGTTTGCTTCTGGTTCAAGCGTAATAACATCCCGTATCACATAAAAACGTAAAGATTTGACAACTGATACTAACCACGGTTGATTTTGTATAGCTGGGCTAGCTCGCTCGCCACACTGCGTTGTGAGTGCACCCCTTGTCTTACTCAGGTTGCTACTATCCAAACATGTGATGTATTACTGTCCTTCATGATAGCAATATATCTACACAGTACTATTGCTCTCTTCAAAATTATCAATAACACCACCATTATCATTAACATCACTATTACAAGCTAAGCGATTTTCAAAACAACATTTTTGTGATTACATAAGCAGCAGCTATTTTTACACAACTAATTTGAGAAAAAAAATAGACCTTACTTGGAGGAACTATACTCAGAAGACCTTGTACTAGCAGCAGACCTAGAATGGTGAAGTCGAGAATCTGACGGACTCGATGGACATACACGGCCAGAAGAATGGGAAGGACAAGGTGTGACAAAATCATCACCAGAAGGAGGTGAATACTGTACTTCTTGCTTGTTCCGGCTGGGCTAGGTGCCGATAATACTTTATTCACAGCACTAGTTAAAACTTTTCCACCGACTTCACAGCCTCTCGATTGCTAGAGTCACGATTAGCCATACCCAACGTCAATTGTTCACAAAACGAATGGAAAAGAAAACTGCCACATGGTGGGCCGAAACTCCACCCCACCCCTCAAATAAAATCTTGTGGTGGGAAATAGTAGGTAGGTACCGTCCTTCGGTGGTGCGGTTGGAATCGTCGCCACCAGTTAAAATCGTCGCCACAGTTAAAATCGTCGTCGCGGTTAATACCGTTTTAGGTTAAGAATCGTCGCTGCTGTAACTTGGTGAAAAATGTGGATTCAACGTTGAATTCTAAATGATGCAGGAAAGGTGTGTGCGGTATGGAGTGTCAATAATAACTTTTTGTAACCACAAAATTTCATGAAAATCTGGGGGGAGAAGTCGGCGATTCAGAGTAATTGCGACGTTTCCACACATTCATTCCTTATCAAACTACGCATGCTCAAACCTCACGTTTATATTGTTCACAACATACACAGCTGCTATGCTACGTACGTTTGTCAGTTCTACACGTGGTCACAATATTAGAAAGTGAATTAAACCTACTGTCATTGGTAGAATTTTCTATTTACAGCAACTAAAGCTAAGTTTTTCAAAGTAGCTGAAGCTATCAATGTCTGGAGTTTGTAAACCAAAACTGGATTTACAAAAAAAAAAATACAGTTCCTTCTTGAGTTTATTTATACATGACATCAGCTAATAGATATTATGATATATGTATAAGAAGATGTTTCTTACTTGTGCAAGAAGGAGTAGCAAGATGGCCAGGTATTATGGTGCTATTCGAGAAACATTTGATGAGAGATTTCATTAAAGTGTACCAACCCTTTGAAGAGTAGAGCACCACAAAATGGCATTGCTGTGGGCAGAAAGCTGAAGTCTCTTTCTCTAAGATTATGTTCCCCAGATATATAATCAAGGAGACCTCAACAGCTGCACAGCAAATGCCTTGTGCTCTGCTTATAGTGTGAAGCTGAATAGACAGGAGGAAGAAACTGGCACAAAAAGATGTTTTGATCCTTCTAGACCATTTTCTCTATTATAATTCTCATTGCCAGGCCAACAAAACACACATGGACGACAGTGTCACTATTCATGATACCATCAAAGCTTTTAAATACGATGGAGTCTGCACGGAAGATTTGTGGCCGTATATTACAGAAAAAGTAACAGAAGAACCAAGCCAGGCTGCCTATGAAGAAACCAAAGGGACTGTAGCTCAAAACCAACGACTAATTCAAGACATTGAAACCTTCAAGACTTGTCTGGACAAGAATAAGCCTTTTGTGTTTGCATTTTACGTTTACGATAGGTGTTTTGATGAGGCTGGAAGAAGTGGCGTTTTGCCGGTCCTTACCCGGAAAGAAAGATACAAAAAGCCTGGTTGCCATGCTGTTATGGCAGTGGACTATGTCCAGAGTGGGGAGAAGATGGGTATTTCTATATGCCCTATGAGTATTACTGATCCTGACTTTTGTTTCAACTTCTGGACAGTAACATTTGATTTCGATCACAACAGCTCCGCTGCAGATCACAACAAACCTCCACTAGGTACATGGGCTATCCTTGGTGACAGTGATAATACCAGCTGCTTTTATTTTAGGCACACATCTTTATAAAGGGTTGAAGTAGCAAGTCCAGTCCAAATATCAATTGTTTGAAAATGAGCGGACGTAACTCCACTCACTACGGGGCTATAAGGTGAAGGACCAGCCAACCCGACCGTGTCCAGGCCAAGGAGGAGAGCACAACAGCCAAGGCACGACCAGTTGACGCCATTATCCAGCTGATAACCGAAGCCCAAGCTGACCTGAGGTTGAGTTAATTGGTGGCTAGCTTGGACGACGACGCTCTAGTTACCAGCAAGATGGGAGCAGCTACGAAGGAGCAACTCGGTGATGAATTCCGTTACTGACAAAGTCCTCAGTTACAAATATTACTTTTAGAACAGCCAAGAATGATAGATATTGTCTGTTTATATAGAGAGTGAGATGTGCTAGCTAATGGGTAGATAATGATGGAATGTATGCATTATTGTAACTATGAATGAAACATTAAAAGGTTACTATGGAAATGTTTGTTGTTTCTGGGTGCCGGACTTGCTGTCTCCAGTTATAGAGGTAAGGGGGAGGGGTTGCCAGAGGTTCTGACACAGCCGTTGTTCAGGGAGCTACCTGAACAGAATTATTTATCCAGTGCCCAACAAGATGTTACATATTGTGTTCATGACTGCTGTAAATATCGATATTGATTGATGCATTTAGTTCATGTCTGTGTAGTTTATTTCTGCACACTGTAGTTTCCAATTATTCCTAACGCTGTACTTGAATAGTAGAAGTCCGGAACAGTCTAGCGAGCTAGACCCTTTACCTAACCACTTCGCGTGGAAAGAGGCGTGGAGGTTAGGTAAAGGGTCTCGCTTGCGAGCGACTATTAATGCACTACTAGTTTAAGCGATCTTTACCGTTCACTAGCCTAACCTACGGTTACGCCCACTAATATTTTTAATGCTGAAGTCCACAATAAGTGGGTGTCGTTTCTTTGAAAGAAGCTGTGCCACATTTTTTTTTTTTGCAGTACTTGCTTGACTACAATCAAAGTCTTCCTTTATAAAGATATGCAGTTCATGAGCACACATCTTTTGTTCCCTGGTAACAGGAAGTGTGTGTGTGTCAATTGACAGTATGACACTAATTCTTTAACATGGTATTTTTAAATCTTCCGATAACATTACGGAAGAACTAAAACTAAGTCTTCCAAGTTCTATGTAATTATTATGCCTGGATTCTCTACAACCATCAGTATGCAAGTAGTAATGACATGCCAACTTAGGGATACATCAGTAGTAATACCTTGCCAACTTAGGGATACATCAGTAGTAATACCTTGCCAACTTAGGGATACATCAGTAGTAATACCTTGCCAACTTAGGGATACATCAGTAGTAATACCTTGCCAACTTAGGGATACATCAGTAGTAATACCTTACCAACTTAGGGATACATCAGTAGTAATACCTTGCCAACTTAGGGATACATCAGTAGTAATACCTTGCCAACTTAGGGATACATCAGTAGTAATACCTTGCCAACTTAGGGATACATCAGTAGTAATACCTTGCCAACTTAGGGATACATCAGTAGTAACACCTTGCCAACTTAGGGATACATCAGTAGTAATACCTTGCCAACTTAGGGATACATCAGTAGTAATACCTTGCCAACTTAGGGATACATCAGTAGTAATTAGGGATAGAGTAGGGGCATTAAGTGGGTCTATAAAATCCACTACATATTTCTGCGTGACTTTCCTATTTCCTCACATTCCATATTCACTGAGTCACGCCTCGGAGGTGGGCGGTCACCATGACAATATTCATGTATGGTATGACTATTGTCACGAGGAACTTGATTGAGCCATAAATCCAGTTCACGCACAGGTGCTAATTAATCCAGTTCACACACAGGTGCTAATTAATCAGTTGTTGCGTAAGCAAAAAATAATGATTGCCAAGATCAGATCATACAGAATCTAATCAAGACAGTGCATTGACTTTCACTAAGGAAGTTGTCCATCTCTTTAGAAAGACACAGTAATGACTTCAAAGAGCATTAAGCTAACTTGTAAACATTGCACACGCACACACACACACTGTCACAAGACTGGTAAAGCTTAAATACCAGTTACATCCACATCAACATGCAGTTCAACTCATGAACATACTAACTCAGTCACTATACAAATACATCATCAAGTAATTTGCATTCTATTGGACAAACAACTTAATAATACAGACGGATTAAAAACCACGAGAGAGTATTTTAAGCGATATAAAGTATGAATGAATGTCACTCTCTACACGTAATCTCTAAGTATCACACACACACACACATCATGAAGCCCTGCCCACACACTGACTCCTGCCTGCCATCACTTCTCCAACTGCATGTACTTGGCCTGCAAGGACATGAATCCTCTCACAATGTACTTGACAGGACTGCCTTCAGCCCCCCTCACTGTGGCTGCATCCACATCAGTCATCACAGGAATGGGTAAAGGATCTCCCTTGGATTTGTACTGCCAAGAGATGGTTTTACTGCGTCGAATGTGGCTATCTTCCGGACCCTGGTCCTGAATCTGGATGGTCACTTTGGCCTTGACAGGCCATTCTAATTCTGTGTCAAACTCTCCCTTCATAAGACAAGCATGTATGGAGAACCTCAGAGGGCCAGAGTCACTGCTGCTAGAAGATAGGTCGACGCGCAGACACAACTTGTAGCCGCATGCATGCGAGTAGAAGGGCTCGCTGTACTGGAAGTTGGGAGTGTCCAGCTGGAACCCCTCCACAGAGAGTGGGACGGTCTTCGAGGGACTGCCGGTTATATGAAGGTGTCGCTTGAGCTGGTCTATTTCTGTCTTTAGAAGGTCCAAGGAGAGAGTTCGACTCTCTGGAGGTGTGCTAGCAGCCATTATGATCTGATCTACAGGAAACAACCAGCATTAACATGAAAAAGTTGTTTAGTTTGAACTCATTCAGTCGTAGTTTAATCCTATACTGACTTCATGGGCACAGTGCTCAACCTGGATAGTGTGTGCTACACCTTACCTATTTCTAGATCCCACCCGACCTATTTCTACATCTACCTGAACCTACAGATGAACTAATCTAACCAATTCCATGTTTGGTTGAATGATAGACCACTACTCAAATAACTAATCCATGAAGCTACTACTGAATCATGACCTACTACTGAATCATGACCTACTACAGAGCTTGTAGCTGATTACTATCTCTTGAACTCTCCTTCCTATCTTATGGTTGACAACATTTATGTCACCATTTCTTATCAACTCCTAACGACTATTCCTGGTATCTAGACTTCACTTCTTAATTCAATTCAAATTATAGACCAGCAAGCTAAGTAGGACCTAACTTTAAAGAATATTTGCTGGCCTTTAGAGACCCACACCACCAGCAGCATATCTCCATACTGGTCTACCTCATGCGTGTGTGGTGAAGAGAGATGAGGTAACATACTTACACAGTCTACACCCTTATAAAAGCAGACACCCCTAATGTTTGGTTTTTGTGTTTGTTTTTGCTAGCTTGCATTACTATGAGAGTACATTCAAGTTCACAAGTGCTCATATATTTTTCTTAGCTGCGTCAGCACTTGTCAGTGTTCTCATCCATTTGTGTCTATTGTGTACCACTTAGTAGAGTGGCCGCACTCAATGAAGCATGGACGGAATTCATGTAGCTGCAATGTTCCGGCAGATACTACAAACTGATTGGGATTTCCTGTCCATTGTAATGAACATAACATGAATACCTGATCTCTTTTTACACAAGACCTGAAGACTTAAAAAAAAAAAAAAAAAAAAAAGCCACATATTTCTCCACTTCCCTATGCTTGGAGTGTCTACTGCATACCTTCCCTCCACCGAGTACTGACTGAAAGTGTAATATAATCAGTTACCATGACAACATATAAGTACACACAGACATGACACACATTATATATTGTGTATATATATAATATCAAAGGGAGTTCAACCATCACTCGTTAAACATGCAGCCTTTCCATGACCGTCTTAACTTCCTATCCCTCCCACCCACTCCCTCTCTCACTACAGACACCACAACTAATCACACGACATGTCAGTATAATTTCTTGCCCGAATAGGAAAACATCCTTACGTGCTTTGAAACATGAATCTATAGGTACCGTACCATCTTTACAAATATAGGAGGCAAATGATATTTGATTTTGTCTCCGAATGTTTACAATAAGTCTGTCACTATCCTGGAAGATCCTACATATCCTAGAAGATCCTACATATCCTACATATCCTGGAAGATCCTACATATATGTGTGTATGTTCTCAAACAACCAGAACTGTGTGCCTCCCCTTTTTACTTCAGCCATCTTGGCAGTACACATTTCTGTCAGGTAGCATGAAGGGTTAGTAATGAAAACTATACTAACCTGTGATTATTGAGGGGCAACATTGTGATGCGGTTGAGTGATAGTTCTCTTGTTGAACTAAGCATTTCAATGGAACTACACTTCTAGTATAACATTTCAATCAAGCTAGTTGGTCTTCTTCTACTCATAAGAAGCAAACTTGGTCGAACCGTGTACTAGGATTAGTTTCATTGATGTGTAGTCCAACAACAAACAGCCAGTAAATGGACGCATACTATCATACTTAATAAAACAAATACTTTGACTAATTAGTGAAAATATTATATAGTCAGTTACTACTATAACTATTTTGAGCTCATCTACTGTAGCATCCACCTAAGGATTGATTCTGGAAAACTGGATGGAGACTCTCACCAAGACTTGCCCACTCCCTGGCGGCTATTTGCAAGTCAATGTGTAGATATAAACTGATTAATCAGGCGTGAACACAATCACTGGCACGTGCAATCCCAAGCAAACATTGATACTCGCTAAGTCTCGGTAAACGGGCTACTTCACTGTTCTTACATTTTATCTGAGCTATCCGTAAAACAATACTACAAATGAAAACTAAACTTAGTGCAGCCTACCTTTATCCCTTCCACTCAGGTTCAGGTTTCAGGCTTCTTACTTGCTGTGGAGGAATAGAGCTGCAGGCAAGACTTCACCGTGCAGAGAATATGCAGGAAAACAAAGCATTTTACGGCAATTTATGCTAATGTTTATGGTGCGCTATATTTTGAAAATTCAGCGACCCTTGCCAAACTCCTAGAAGTATAATATACGGACACCTGCAAGGGGGGGGGCTCAGCCCCACCCTTTCAAAACTTTGGGAAGCAGCCCCTCCAGCCTCCACCTCCAACCTCCTGTGAAAGGCCTAATAAAGGCAGTGGTGGTAATCTTTGCACTCTCACCTCTTACAAGTGCTACTTTGCAACCACAAATTGGTCACAAATGATGTGATCAACTTCCTTTTAAAAAGGAGCTTTAAAATAATTATGTAGCTAGAAAACAGGTGGCTCCATCCTCAAACCATGAGTATTTCTTCACACAGAGCTATAGTAGTACTTCCATCATAAATATGAATTTAACATAGCAGGAGGAAAGGCCACTTTTGAAGAAACTCACAGCCAGGTGGCCATTAATAACACGGTACAAGAACACAAGGAAATTTCCTACATCCAAGGGTGCCCTGGCTATCTTACTATGGAGTTTTATAGCCTTCATATCATATTCTTCCGTCTTCTATCTGGTCCCTCTGTCACAAATCAGGTTTGACAACCAGTCCTTTCTTATCAGCATTATTCTCTACAGTGTGATTGCCGCTATCTCATTTTTCTACCCACTAGCAGGATATATGGCAGACAATAAGTTTGGGCGTTTCAAAACGGTTTCATTTGGACTTTGGCTTTTGCTGCCTTCCCTTCTCTTTTTACTCGCAAGCATGGCTCTTAGATTAGTAGCTTCATTTGTAACCATGGTGCCCACAATGATTTTTTTCTATCTTTCAGTTGCAGTTTTTCTCTTGTTTTTAAGTCTTAGCAAAGTCATCTTTGAATCTATTATAGTGCAGTTGGGAGTGGATCAACTCTATAGCTATCCAGCTGAATATCAGAGTGTATTCATTCACTGGTTTGTGTGGATATTTTACATGGCTCATTTTGTCACACAAATTGTGTGGACTTTAACTTTGGCTCCCGTTAGTATCACCACAACGGACTCTCAAGTTTTGCATGTTATAGGAGAGTGTGATATTGCCTTTCTCAAATTGGTTTTTGTAATTCTTCTGGTCCTCTCTCTCTTCGTTGCACATTGCAAGAAGAAGTGGTTCCACATTAAAGCAGGACGACTAAACCCTTACAAACTGGTCTATAAGGTCACCAGGTTTGCCTGGAGGCACAAGGTGCCAATTAGACGCAGTGCCTTCACTTTTTGTGAAGATGACATACCCTCAGGACTTAACCTGGCCAAGAGTAAATATGGTGGCCCCTTTACTACTGAGCAAGTCGAAGATGTCAAGGTGTTTTATGGAATACTGAAGGTCCTTTTTGCCTTAGGGCCTGTATTCTTTCTCACATTTGCTACAGAAGTATTGTTGTATCAGTTCTCACTCCATGGGACAGTCACACAAGAAAATTATACAGATGTTACTAGCGCGGAATTAGTCGAAAAAATATTTATTCAAAGTGGTATTTTGACACCTTTTGTCACCTGCATCTGCATTCCCCTCCATCTCTTGTTGATACGACCTATCTTTCAACACTACATTCCTGGGATGTTGAAGAGAATGGGTCTCGGAGCCATCTTGACTGTTCTCTCACTCGTGTGTCTATTGACTGTTGATATTGTTGCACATGCTCAGTATGAAGACAAGGGCTGCATGTTTCATCAAAGTTACTCATCTATCTCAGCCAACAACACTCCCTTTGGTGCTTCAAACAACACATTGCCTCCTCCTACCTGCTTTACAACACTGCTATCGTTGTATTACAACGCATCTTACAGTCCTTCTCAAATATGCTGATATTCATTGGTCTTTATGAGTTCATTTGCTCCCAGAGTGCCACAGCCATGAAAGGGCTCCTCATTGGCCTGTCATTTGCTATCTAAGGATTGTTTCACCTTCTGGCAGCTGCTCTGGTCCTTCCATTCACATTTGTTTCATTCCAAGGCAGAATTAGCTGTGGAACAGCTTACTACAGTTTGAATTTGGGCATTGGCATAGTTACCTTGTTTGTGTACACTGTGGTATCTAGAAAATATAAGAATCGAGTGAGAGATGAACCATCTAATATATACATGTATGCTGACGACTATTACTCAAAGATAGTACAAGAACGCTAGTGTATAAACCTGGAACTAGTGTAGCTAGGAAAATTGAAACTTCAATATTATTATTATTGATATATTAGCTATTATTATTATTATTATTATTATTATTATTATTAGTTTATTATTATCATTATTATTATTATTATTATTATTATCATTATTATCATTATTATTATTATTATTATTATTATCATTATTATTATTATTATTATTATTATTATGTTGTTGTTGTTGTTGTTGTTGTTGTTATTTAATTGTGAAGTGGCAGTTCGCGTAGTTTAATGTAGTTAGAGCTGAAAGCATTCCAGGAGGAGAAGGAGACTTGTTGCATTAGCTAATTTAATCAAGCTGTGTATGGTATTTAATCAAGCTGTGTGTGGTATTTAATCAAGCTGTGTGTGGTATTTAATCAAGCTGTGTGTGGTATTTAATCAAGCTGTGTGTGTGTTATTTAATCAAGCTGTGTATGGTATTTAATCAAGCTGTGTATGGTATTTAACCAAGCTGTGTATGGTATTTAATCAAGCTGTGTGTGGTATTTAATCAAGCTGTGTATGGTATATCAAGCTGTGTGTGGTATTTAATCAAGCTGTGTATGGTATTTAACCAAGCTGTGTGTGGTATTTAATCAAGCTGTGTGTGGTATTTAACCAAGCTGTGTATGGTATTTAATCAAGCTGTGTATGGTATTTAATCAAGCTGTGTATGGTATTTAATCAAGCTGTGTATGGTATTTAATCAAGCTATGTGTGGTATTTAATCAAGCTGTGTGTGGTATTTAACCAAGCTGTGTATGGTATTTAATCAAGCTATGTGTGGTATTTAATCAAGCTGTGTGTGGTATTTAACCAAGCTGTGTATGGTATTTAATCAAGCTGTGTGTGGTATTTAATCAAGCTGTGTATGCCGTTATTAATCAAGCTGTGTGTGGTATTTAATCAAGCTGTGTATGGTATTTAATCAAGCTGTGTGTGGTATTTAATCAAGCTGTGTATGGTATTTAATCAAGCTGTGTATGGTATTTAATCAAGCTGTGTATGGTATTTAATCAAGCTGTGTGTGGTATTTAATCAAGCTGTGTATGGTATTTAATCAAGCTGTGTATGGTATTTAATCAAGCTGTGTGTGGTATTTAATCAAGCTGTGTGTGGTATTTAACCAAGCTGTGTATGGTATTTAATCAAGCTGTGTGTGGT
>WLWD01000655.1_pt1 | contig 25327 bp, 14 predicted proteins | sample 6712731 | NCBI WGS metagenome assembly WLWD01 (sample SAMN12718690, study PRJNA576275) | sponge metagenome | isolation source: marine sponge | host: Mycale hentscheli | place: New Zealand: South Island, Marlborough, Capsize Point | collected 2014-11-01 | reverse complement strand
CCCCCCCCCCCCCCCCCCCCCCCTCCCACTTCCACTGGTGGCTTTTTGTAAAGTGGTTGAGGTTTTGAGCATGTCTGCTATCAGATTGTGGCTACCACATTGCCTGGGTAGTATGGTCAACCAGGGTGGAGTTAGTCTTCATAAGTTTTCCCAGTAATCATGCTCTTAGAGAGAAATGGGTGGATCAGGTGTAGAGACACAGAGACAAATGGGAACCTACAGCATACTCCAAGTTCTTTAGCCAGCATTTTGAACCAGCATGCTTTATGGCCAATTGCAAGCTTTCCCAGTCTTTTGGGTAAGGCAAAAAGAAAGCTTGTCTCAAGCCAGATGCTATACCCACAATATTTGTGAAATCTATGAGGGAAAAAAAGGAAGACAGAAATGGCTATTGCACTACCACAAAAGGTCTGCTTATGAAAAATGTGAAAGTTTAACTTTCATACTTTCTTATACAATATTAGCTTTTATTTGCTGAAAACAAAACTTTTTAGATACTAGCTTCTGACGCATTGACAACACAAGATCAGGTTAGCTTATTAAGCTATGGACCTTTGCAAAAAAAACCAAGAGGCTGCTGATTTTTAACTATTATGATTTCTAAAAATAGTAACAAATAAAAGAACATATTATCAATCAACAATATTAGTAATCTTACTCAGATATGCTGAAATACGGAATTGATGAAAAATTGATCATTTCAAGAATTTTTTTGCCACTACAAGTGACCATTGTACTATAAGCAATATCATTATTATGATGTATGAATAATACTAAACAGTAAAGTTATGGCAACAATTCTTGGGAGTGCAATATCACTGACATAGAGTTCGTGTACTCCAGTGTCCAAAAATAACAATGAATAAAATTAGTTAGTGAGCTATTATATCTTCATTAAAATAATAACAATAGTCATAATAATCATAATAGTAATAAAATCACTGCACAAACCTTTATAATCAAAATTCTACAATCACAAGAGTTATTTGAAATGGAATTATCTGCGAAGGAAAATAAATAATGCTAATGTTGTAGGTAATGGTCAAAAACATAAATCATTATTGTGTACTAGTCTAAAATTTCTGGATATGCATATCTAGCTATTGTAAGAATATTGCCTGAAATAATTAATTAGCTATGTCTGCATATACAAATTGAGTCATTCCACGCGTCAAGCGATTTTTTCGCCGTCGAAGGTGGCGTGTCACTCGGAGGAGGAGGAGGCAGAGGTAGTAACCAACACATTATTAACACTTGCAATAAAATAATTAATAATTAATTTTACTTAAAACATAGTAATTTAGGCCACTTACTTGAGTTTCTAAACAAAATCACACTGAATATGTAAGGAATCCAAAATTGTAATAGCTGAATAGCTACTCTGTACAATAAGATCCACATACACATATAAGTCATTATTTCAGCCAAAGTAAAGAAATGCACTTCACCAATACAATTATTTCAATTGTTACACATTGCAGCAATCCAGTGGTTATATGCATACAGATGGGAATCAGCCATATTCCTTTCACTCTGGCACTTTCCTAAAAATTGTCAAATATACACAACAATAAAAATGTGATCAGCACATCATCTATAGCTACTGTACAAATTAAACAAGTTTGAATATTTCATCAGGATGTAGGTAGCTATAATGTGCCAAAGTGCAACCACAACACACAAATGGGTGAAATCACAAGTTATATACCTTACTTTTGTTGACTTGACTAGTAATTTTAAGGATTATTATTCCAAACTGAAACACACAAAGCAACCGAATAGAGACAATGTTGAGATAATAAGACTACACACTATAATTGCTAATATTCGTACCATTCACAATTCAACTCAACTGCGTGGCTGCTTACCACTGTGTGACAAAGGACTGAACAGTATGGCTTCTTATGCTATAGTTTGAGTAACATTGATATTTTGTGTCAAAAATATGTTACAAAAGAATCTCTTCCATCGGAGTAGTACGAATATAAAAGATTAGCACTATGTTAGTCAGAGTGAAAATTTTTATGTGCTCTGTTAGCACACTGCTATAATGTCTTAAAGCGAGAAAAGGTTATTTAACTGGGAAGAATACTTGACAAGAACAGAAGCATAGAACGCTTCAAAATTACTTACATATATAACTAACATGTTAGAGAAAAAGGAAAAGTATACATTGTTTTCCTTTAATTAAAATGTAAGGATTAAAAAAACAACAACATGATGATAACAATTTTTAAAAACTTACCAGAAATGAGGCTGCTACTTCACAAGAATGATGAAAATGCAGCCATACAAGTGTTCCCCAAAATAAGAACTAAAAATAAAAGTATCCTACAAGAGCAGTGACGAGAACATGTTGTAAGATTAGGAGTTTGCCGTAGCCATTTTTTGTGTGCAGTTCTTCGTAATGCACTGTTCAATTCCTGATAATAATTATACTGACATGAAAGCCAGAAAAAAATATTACATAGACTTAAACGAAAAATTAGTCAATCAGTAACACGATTGTGATACATTATTGTACACAAAGAAGAGTTACAGAGGTAATTGTGATAATAAATTGTCATCTATTTGACGTTAAAGAGATGTAGAATTAAATCAAGAAGTAATTTGACATGCGATTCTAATATGACCTTAACTAACCTATGCTGATAATCTTGCCATAAAAAAGTGAGATGCTTAATTATATCTTCAAATTTTTTACTTTGGTCCTCTGCTAAACTTTTGCAATAGCTACTCGCCTCTGGGGCGGATCCAGGGGGGGGGGCCCAGGGGGCCCTGGCCCCCCCCCCCCCCCCCCCTTACACACACACACCACACACACCGACATGTGATACACACAAGGCACAAACATGTAATACAGCCAGCATTTAATACTTCTTTCTGTGGTTAGTGTACTTCGTTTACACCATGACCACTTACCCATGCTGGTGCTGGCATTCTACTATGCCTTATGATAGCAAGATTGCCAGTTTGTAATGTGAAAATGTCAAAGAGAGTTCAGTCTAAAGATCTAATTCAGAGCTCGACCTGTGGCAGCACAAATGGAAAGCTGACTCTGAATTAGCTGTAAGCCTTTGTACTCCAGAGAAAAGCCTAGTACATGCAGATTGTGATTTCTTTCCCTATATTCACACTCTTTTATGTATAATGGGCACATTGCCAGTTACAAGCTGTGAATGTGAACGTTCCATCAGCATGCTCAAATTGATCATCCGCCTAGCTCACCCCACAACCACTTCTGGGCCACCTCCCACTTTTTCACTGAATTTCTGCCTCGTGATTATGCTATGTACCCTGAATAGTGGATACAAGATAGTATGGGAAGCCATAACTGAAGTCGTCATGCATAGTTTACTCACGTTTGGGGCACCGCTACATTTGAGTATGGCGGAGTCACGCTTAGCTCCGCTCCACAAAGACCCTAGGATGTTGCGTACCGGAGCGCAGCGAGGGCGCTACTTGGCAATGGGAGGTACACTAAGCGCAATTGGAGGGACACTAAGTGTCCCTGCCGCCCTCAAGGCGGGAACTTAGGTGCTGCTTCAGAGTGGGCTGCTGTTTTTTAGGGTCCTTGATTGTAGCGTCCCGAGCGCAGCCAGGGCGCTACACGGGTTTAAAGTCCCTCTGTCACAATACAAAACTACACCAGCTATGCTTTAAGTTAAAATTAGTGATCAGTTATTGGCGAGCGAGCGTAGCGAGCGAGACACTTACAGGGGTAACACAATCGAAAATCGGGGATGTTTGTTGGCGAGCGAGCGTAGCGAGCGAGACAGTATTAGGGGTGGATAATGCAAAATCGGGTATATGTTATAGGTATATATGTATGTGGGATGGTACGTATGCCCCTTAAACGCTCGCGCGGGGAACGTTTTTCTCCAAAAAAACACGGCTTTTTAGGCTTGACCCCAGTTTATTCTGAAACTACAGGATTAAGCAAGCCTTACTTTATACTTAAGCTCCAAAGTGTGAGAAAATTCCTGCGAAAATGCTTGCTTTTCAAGAAACAAAAAGTTGATTCGACCGGTTACTATGGCATTGAAGACCCTTTTCCAGACTTCATTTCAAAACTTCGCCGTTTTATGGGGGGATACGGAGTGCCGGTTGTTGGTTGTCAAGAGCTGTTGGTAGTCAGAATGCCGTAGTACTAGTGGTGTGCTTGAGCACAAATGGCGAGCGAGCCTAAAGACTATACTATTTTTATTGACTTCTAACACTGAAGCTACTGAAAATAAGGTCTAGTTTTTAAATTTAGCATACAGGGTAAAGGGATTTCAGTGCCATTATAACAACTCTCTGCAACTGCTTGAATTGAAGGAAAAAACAACAATAACAAAACTATACAGGTTATTTAAAAGTTTTCTTTGTGATATTCTTTAGCTAAGTAGTGGTTGTAACACACATTGCTTTGACACAGCTGGACATGCACCTACACAGACTTACCTTCGCAGTAGTCTAGTGGACAATGTATTTTTAGGTAAATACTGTGCGCACGGCTTATAACCACGACAAAGAGCGCATTGACTTACCACCGCCACTAACTCGAATAGAAATGGAAGTCCCTTAAGTTGTCAAGTTTGAACTGCACCCGCAAAAGAATTCAAAACGGTAAACAAATCAATTTCTAGGGTGATACGGGTACTGATCGATAAACCAGAGGATTCTGTTTAGTGCAATTTGGGACGGGGTCGACCACCTAACTAACACAAAAACGCGAGGGTCAAAGTACAAAATGACATACGTACGTCCAAACATATATACAAATAAATAAATAAATAAACTAGTGGTGTGCTTGAGCACAAATGGCGAGCGAGCCTTAAACTACACTATTGTTAAATTTGATTTTAACTACTAACACTCAAGCTATTAAAATAAAGTCTTTAAATTAGGTATGAGGTAAAGGGGTTTCAATGTCACAGTAACCGCTCCCGCAACAGTTTGTTACGTTATTTATAATTTTCTTTGTGATATTCTTAATAGTAGTTGTAATGCACAATACTTTCACACAACTGAACATACCTACGCAAGACTTACCTTCGTGGTTCGTCTAGTGGACAATGCATTTTTAAGTAAATACTGTTGAGTAGGGCTTATAACTGTGACAAATAGCGCATTAACTTACCACCGCCACTAACTCGAATAGAAATGGAGCTCCCATAAGATTTTGAGTTTTAAGTGCACCCGCAAAACAATTCAAAGCCGTAAACAATTCAATTTCTAAGGTGATACGGGTAATGGTAGCTAAACCGGAGGATTCTGTTTAGTGAAGTTTGGGACCGGGTCGAACGCGGAGCGAACACAAAAATACGGAGGGTCAAAGTACAAAATGACATACATACGTCCAAACATATATCTAAATAAACTAGTGGTGTGCTTGAGCACAAATGGCGAGCGAGCCTGATATTTAGGCAACATAAAAATACAGTATTATTATTATGTTTTATCTTAGTTCATGCAAACCCTATAATAGCAGTTATGACCTTTTATTTCAGCAAACTAATACCAAATAACCTTCCTACCTGATAATGGTCTAACTTTTGTAGTATCAAACATCTGCCATTCTGATAATTTCAATTACCAGTAACTCTTGAACACGCTCACACAACTGAACATACCTACGCAAGACTTACCTTCGTGGTTCGTCTAGTGGACAATGCATTTTTAAGTAAACACTGTTGAGTAGGGCTTATAACTGTGACAAATAGCGCATTAACTTACCACCGCCACTAAGTCGAATAGAAATGGAGCTCCCATAAGATTTTGAGTTTTAACTGCACCCGCAAAACAATTCAAAGCCGTAAACAATTCAATTTCTAAGGTGATGCGGGTAATGGTCGCTAAACCGGGAGGATTCTGTTTGGACGACGTTATGTGCAGAACGGCTGACCCTCACCTTTGACCTCAGAGCGCAGGCCGATCAAATGAACTTTGAACCTTAAGCACATGCGCATGCGCGGCTGACCATCTCTGCGGGGCTGACCGTCTCTGCGGGGCTGACCATCTCTGGGTGGCTGAACATCTCTGGGTGGCTGAACATTGCTGCGGGGCTGACCATCTCTGGGTGGCTGACCATTACTGCGGGGCTGACCATTTGTGTGCCGACAGACCCACCCCAAGCAGCACCTCAATCATGCTAGTACATTGGAAAAATAGCTGTAGGTACACATCAATATTTTGCAACTGTAGTTTTATAATTATAATACTTGTTCACACAACAATCAAAGGGTGTGGCTTCAATTTTGGGCGTGACTGCTTATTCTAAAAGTTGAAGTAAATGTTATACTGGTGACACATATTCTTAAGTCGACAGACCACAACTCCATAAAGTGAATGGAGCAAAACTACATGATTGTGTATGTATCTAGTAGCGACAGTGAGAGCAACATACAAGTACATTTCCTGCGTCCATGCATCTCACTCGCCTCCTCCTCCCTTCCCCCCTCCCCCACCCCAATTTGTTCATAGAAATATTTCTCCAATGTGTTAGAGTAAATGGTAGCATTGTATTACTAGTTAATACAACTTAAGTACGATCGACGTGATGACTCAAGGCAGCACTAAGAGGTCACTAACTGAAGAAACCTTGAGTACTATGTTAGTCAACTTTATTCTGAAAATGCAGTCTGCTTGTAAGCTAGTATAACATTCCCAATGCCATTGACAAAATACTGATGAACTATTCCATAAAAATAAAATACTGTAAATTTCCAGTATGAAGAAGCTCTTAAAGAGTTGGATTATAACAGTGTCAGTGATAAGTTTAGTTGTCCTCAATGTTCCAGTAGATTTTCCTTCAAACAAGGATTGAATCGTCATTGGAAACGTATCCATGGCAATTCCTTGGACACTCTTGCATCTCAAACCTGTAACAAAGAAGGGAAAGTAATTACATGTTACCAAAGGTCCAGTGCTCCTTTCAGGAACACAATGCTGTTTTCACTACAGTACAGCACAGCACTTGATGTTACACTGCTCATCTCTACTCAATAAAGGTCTCAATAATAACCATTAAATAGGAATGCTTAATTAGAAAACTAAATATACATTATGAATGTAAGAAGGAAAAAAAAAAAGCAAGAAAGTACCTCTTACTAACATGAATGAAAGAGGAGACCACAGTGGCACTTTATATACTACACACATGTACATGTGTAAGTGTATACAATATATGAGTTTGTACATGAGGAAACAGGTGTGACGAGCCCCACAACAAAAACTGTAATTTGTACAGACATAGCAGCAAAAGCTCTACAATTTACTCAAGGGATGATACAATAATTTGTAATAATTGAAACTATCATTTCTCAATGATTTTACATGCCACAGTTGTTCATGTATGTGCATGTGATACAGAGAGTACCAGTACTTATGATTGCAACATTGTGCTCATATCTATCAGGATCCTGTACAAATGGCATCAAAATGTTGGATAGCTTCACTAATCTTTGCTCTAATTACAAAAATGAGGTGTTGCTTGCCAGTCAGAAAGTATTCAGATGGACTCCTTTTGTTACAAACAATGCAAAAGTAGTAAATTTAAGAGCAATGCAACAGTGGTGTAGGAAGATGATTTGATATGGGTGGGCTCTAAGTAGTCTCGCGGGAAAAGGGTCTGGTAGACTGACATTGAGCAGTTTGTTCTTGCTTAGTCAGCAAGTGGTTAACTGTGGTTCAATTAGTGTGGGTGTAAATCGTTAAATATTTTCAGGCGCGTGAATTGGGGAGGGGGGGAGCTGGGCCATTTTAACCAAAAAATATATAACAATTATAAGGGCGGGATAAATAAAACAATTAAGTGGCATATACAATACAAGTATAGAGTATTGAAACAAGATTGTTATAATAAGATAAATAAACTGAGGTGGAACACATCACTGATGATGAAGAATCCGCGAACATTCTCACTAGAGAGATTCAAAGAGAAGATTGCAATCCTATCTGATATACAATACACAAGGTGTTGTGGATCCTTCTAAAGATCAATGCTTACTTGCAATACAAACTAAATCCCAACTACAAACGTATCAGCAATACTTACACACAGTGGTCTGTATTGAATTTACATTCAAAATAACTAAAATTTATATATGATTTTAAATGAATAACGCTGGTGATTGATGAATACGAAGAACATAAGTTAATATTAACACACGAAATCTTTACAATTTGTTACTATTATTATTAGCCCTCAGTGTGCATGTACAAGAGGGACTATCCAGCAAGTTGAGGACTTGATCCCAGCGTAGTCTATTGACACGCACTACACCAAGCAGAAACAGAGTAACTAGTGCAGTGAAGACCCACTAGTGGGTATGGTAGCGTCAGAGTTCCAGTAAGAACAGTCAATGACAGTGTTCTAAGTGATAGATATAAACAAAAAATGGAACATCGACGATGCACAATGATCGACGGTACACGAAAATAAGAACAAATAAGCATGCGTGAATACTAATGATGAAATAAAATGTAACGTTATAGTTGTTCTGGAAGTCAGAGAAAACATGAAAGTTTGAGAAAACATGAAGTTGTTGGCTTCACATAGGGTACTAACTGTTGTGGAAAAGGTCCCCCTATCGTCACGTCGTAATCATGTGAGCAAATAATTTCTTGTAGTTTGAGATAATCCTGAGAATTTAACAGAGAGCGAAAAAAAGATAGATTGTAAAATATTCCACTAAATTTTTCTAAGCAGTACAAAACATCAGAACCATCTTTACATAAGTACTTTGAAGAATACTACATATGTTACACTTGTAATACATGTAACTAAACTATTGGTCGCTCAATGTAATACACGTACATTACATGTTATTTCACAAAAATGGGCAATGTGCTACAGGAAGATTGGCCTTTCTGATATAGATACAAGACATGTTTGCAGTAACATTTTTAACACATGGTATTCTAATATTAAATTAATTTGCTTCCATCAGCTCAAAGAATACACAGGCAGCGCTGAGAATACATAGGCGGTGAGCCAGAGAATACATAGGCAGTGAGCCTGAATGAGCCTGAGAATACTAGGCAGTGAGCCTGAGAATACTAGGCAGTGAGCCTGAGAATACCTAGCCAGTGAGCCTGAGAATGAATACATAGGCAGTGAGCCTGAGAATACCTAGCCAGTGAGCCTGAGAATACCTAGCCAGTGAGCCTGAGAATGAATACATAGGCAGTGAGCCTGAGAATACCTAGCCAGTGAGCCTGAGAATACCTAGCCAGTGAGCCTGAATACATAGGCAGTGAGCCTGAGAATACATAGGCAGTGAGCCTGAGAATACATAGGCAGTGAGCCTGAGAATACATAGGCAGTGAGCCTGAGAATACATAGGCAGTGAGCCTGAGAATACTAGGCAATGAGCCTGAGAATACTAGGCAGTGAGCCTGAGAATACTAGGCAATGAGCCTGAGAATACTAGGCAGTGAGCCTGAGAATACTAGGCAGTGAGCCTGAGAATGAATACATAGGCAGTGAGCCTGAGAATACATAGGCAATGAGCCTGAGAATACATAGGCAGTGAGCGTGAGAATACCTAGCCAGTGAGCCTGAGAATGAATACATAGGCAGTGAGCCTGAGAATGAATACCTAGCCAGTGAGCCTGAGAATGCATAGATGGTGAGCCTGAGAATACTAGGCAGTGAGCCTGAGAATACTAGGCAGTGAGCCTGAGAATACTAGGCAGTGAGCCTGAGAATGAATACATAGGCAGTGAGCCTGAGAATACATAGGCAATGAGCCTGAGAATACATAGGCGGTGAGCCAGAGAATACATAGGCAGTGAGCCTGAGAATAGATAGGCAGTGAGCCTGAGAATACATAGATGGTGAGCCTGAGACTACATAGGCGGTGAGCCTGAGAATAGATAGGCAGTGAACCTGAGAATACATAGGCAGTGAGCCTGAGAATACATAGGCAGTGAGCCTGAGAATAGATAGGCAGTGAGCCTGAGAATAGATAGGCAGTGAACCTGAGAATACATAGGCAGTGAGCCTGAGAATACATATGCGGTGAGCCTGAGAATATGTATCTCAGGCTCACCGCCTATGTATTCTCAGGCTCACCGCCTATGTATTCTCAGGCTCACTGCCTATGTATTCTCAGGTTCACTGCCTATCTATTCTCAGGCTCATTGCCTATGTATTGTCAGGCTCACCGCCTATGTATTCTCAGGCTCACTGCCTATCTATTCTCAGGCTCACTGCCCATGTATTCTCAGGCTCACCGCCTATGTATTCTCAGGCTCACTGCCTATGTATTCTCAGGTTCACTGCCTATGTATTCTCAGGCTCACCGCCTATGTATTCTCAGGCTCACTGCCTATCTATTCTCAGGCTCACTGCCTATGTATTCTCAGGTTCACTGCCTATCTATTCTCAGGCTCACTGCCTATGTATTCTCAGGCTCACTGCCTATGTATTCTCAGGTTCACTGCCTATGTATTCTCAGGCTCACCGCCTATGTATTCTCAGGCTCACTGCCTATCTATTCTCAGGCTCACTGCCTATGTAGGCAGTGAGCCTGAGAATACATAGGCGGTGAGCCTGAGATACATAGGCAGTGAGCCTGAGAATACATAGGTAGTGAGCCTGAGAATACCTAAGGAGCAAGCTTAAGAAAACATAGGCAGCAAGCCTGATAGTGTATGCAAGAATAGATAGGCCCTGGGCGTCAGTGCAAGATTAGGTAGGCAAGTCTGATAGTGCAAGATTGGATGGCAGTGAGTCTGAGAGTGCACAGATAGAGTATGACGATGTGTAACTAGATAGGCAGCAAGTCTGAGTGTGAGGATGGGTAAGAACAAGAACAATACTCAAGCATGATAATACACCAGTGGTGAGTCTGGCTGTGGCAAGGCAGCACATGAGTGCGAGATAGGCGGCGAACCTGATAGTTGGAACTAGATATCCGGGTGTGGGACTAGATAGGTGGCTAGTTTGAGTACGAGAATACATACGCAGTGAGCCCGAGAGTGCACGAATACATTGGTGAGCTAGAGAGCAAGAATGCCTCAATAGCATTGGGTGTGAAAACAGATAGACAGTAACTTGAGTGTGAGAATAGATAGAGAGTGAGCCTGATAGTGTGAGAATAGATGGCAGTGAGTCAGATAGTGTGAGAATAGGTAGGCGGTGAGTCTGCTGGTGTGAGAATAGACAGGCAGCAAGCCTGAGTGAGAGTGAGAATAGACAGGCAGTGAGCCTGAGTGAGAGTGAGAATAGATAGAGTGAAGGGCAGCGCCCCCTGCATAAACACTTTCAAAGGGCCCCCAGACAGACCACCACACCTTTATTTGGTGGAAATCTAACTACATATATGTACTAGAACCGCCTACCCATGCTCTATATAATGCCACACTGGCAATAGTGTAGTGTGGCTTATGAGTCCCAAGACACAGCACTACAGTTCATTCTCTAATCTCTCTCGTAACCCCTATTTGCTCCGCCTCCCTTCTCATATAACACTCTCATGTCAGCATAAATAATATCAATTACAGCATGCAACCTGACTGATTCAGGAGTTTCCAAGCTTTCGAGAATACTGATCACTTTGACAGAGCCAATCTTGGCAATACGGCCATTACTAAATACTGCACATAGTTACTAACATGCAATGGACAATGATGATCATAAATTTTTGCATGAAGGTTCGACTAAGAATAGTGGGAGCCGGCAATGCACCCCACACCTGTAACGAAGGCCTACGCCTGATCATAACGAGGGTTGGCAGCATGATTTCGTGATTTAGAGATTGCAACTGTTGGGTAGAGTAACAGCATTAGAACTAGAGTCCAACTCTTAACATAACTGTACTAGATAGCAAGGCAAATGGACCGGCAGCATGCCCATGTATTATCAAGCCATAGAACTCCTATTTTCAGCTGAGTGCATCAATGAAGGCCATCCACCACTGATTGATAATTTAGATCCTATTAATCCAACCTGACCTACAGAAAGCTAATTACATAGAGTACAGTAGTGTATATCTCCAGCCCCATACTATTTAAATAATACCACCACTGATGAGCAGCCATCCTTAGAGAGCTAATAGTTCCGGGTGAACCAGCCATTCTGGCAAGGAAGTAACCGGTAGCTACTAGGCTTAGGCTACAAGCACTGAGAACAGTGGCTATCAGGACTAACGTACTTGTGCCCGGATGCCATTGCTCCACATGTGACACACTCCACACGTGATCGCTTAGCCGAATGGTCGCAGTATTTGCAGGTCCTCTGCCGACCTTTACCTGGGCTCGAGTGATGTGATGGTGGGCTTAATTAGTGTGGGTAAAACCACTAAGATAATAGCAAATTTTTCTCGTTCTAACAGCCAATAATTATTTCAGCCGAGAATGACTGAATAACCACTAAGATACTTCATGGCACATGAATTATTCAACTCAGTCAGCCATATAGAAATACAACACACACAAAAAGTTAGAGCACACGATATACCACCTTATTATGTCATCTATTGTTTGTGGTCTTCCCAATTAGTGAGGGGAACTGAACAAACTACTTAATGTCAGCCTACCTGCCGCATAGCAGTAGGTAAAGGGTCCAGTAAAGCGAGATTTAATATGACGTGATCAAAACAGATCCTAAAGCCTGTCAGGAATAAATAATGTGCTTATAAACTACAAGCCAGAGACACAGATGGATAAAATTTGAAAAATTGTTCAGATGTGCCCACACTTGACTGCCATTGCAGGGCTCCTCTAAAAGGTTCTAAAAGAACTAAAACGTTCCGCAGACTGGAATATTTTTAGAGATGTTCCAACTGAGGGAAACCAAGCATTCTACTTGGTACAGCTACAGCTGGTAATTTAGTGATATGAAACTCATAACAACTAAATGACAAAACTGACTAACAGAACAGAACTTGTTATCGTACATATAGACTCATTGCTATGTAGAATACATGGAGGCATGGCCTCCTAACTAGAACTGAACTAGACACAGCTGATGCCAATGCCACTGAAGGTCATAGATTACACAAAATAAAGTTAGCTGAAATAATAGACATCTTCAAACAGAACAGCCACAGGATCATGTGTTAATGTTACTGCATTAGTCACTCCTTGACTGCAATAGTGTTCCCCAGGAATTAAATCGGCAATTTTTGGGAGGCACAAATTCACTTAGGGGGAAATCACAGGTTATATTGCATAAGAACAGCCTTCAGAAACTTGCCAGAGTACGGACTAGCATTCAGATCACTAAGATTATCAACATCTTGCAATAGTACTGGTCTCATATACAGTGACATCTGATTACATTACTTGACATACATACTTACATGTATATTCATTGACACAAACACACACACTTGTGTCCTAGGTGACCACAACAAGCTAGCCAGAGCCACTAATTGCTCCGAGTGTTGGTGATACCTTCTAGCAATGTAGACCTATTGGAATCAATACTTCCTTATTACAAACACACTCTAGAGAACTCACCTTGCCATCACTTCAGCAATGTCAGGTAACTCTATGATCAAATGTTGACACTTCTTGAGCCATCATTCACAGCTACTCTAAGTCAGAGACATCGAAAGCAGCTTCACCCACTCCATCCCACTACAAGGAAAAGCAATAGAAAAACAAAACACACAGAAGTGAATAAATGCAATCATGAATTCAACTTATACTCTGCAAGCTAATCCCGCCAAGAAATTGTTAGGAACAGTTTATCAAACTCTAGCTGAGAGGTATAGTCTCTTGAAAATATTCACTAACACGGCGGTTCTGGATCTCTAGATTGGAGTCAGTTGTAACACAACAAGAGGTAGAGGCATGCATGAACACATACTGTAGTATAATGCAGAAATGGAACGGTCAAGACAGTGTGGTAAAAAAACACAACAACATTAATTTTAGAGGTTAGTGACAGGGAAGAAACGTCAGCTCTATATATTATAGAAGAAATATTCCTACACAGGAAATTAGTTGCACACACAGGCATACACTACTAATGAATGACAAGATTCAGTTTTGATCAATACTCATTCACTGATTAAAAATTTAGGTATCACAAGTTACGACCAAGGATGAAGTGATGGTAAAATAACTTAATTAAGTATTACATAAAGATTCATTATTACTACATAAAAATATACAGCTTCATACTAAAATATATTTATTTTTAATTTCTGTAGTATCTGTGGAATAATAGTTCAAATGTTTCGGCTCCATGTAGCCTTCATCAGTGACTTTTTAAAAGTGATAAAATAAAATACATTTCTCTTCCCATCCTATTTTAATGTATAAAGTAAGGCTATAGAAAAAACCCAACTTTGTTTCAACACAGAATAGTATGACATTCACTTCTAACATTCAAATAAACTGAATCAAACCTTCTCTTGCTTGCTGCTCTCACACTCCTAGCACTCTTTCTATCATTACAGATTCATCACCTCTTCCTACTAATACCTGTATTAGGTAGACATCTATTGCTACTGGACTTAGTACTGCTTGATTATACTGGCTTCCCTGAGGCTCCATCATTACTTTCTACAGTTCTAACCCTAAGGAAAACGGCTGCACAGGTAGCTAACTATCTGTCCTTACTTTCTTCTTCTCTAACATGGCTAAATTCGCCAGAAGCTTTTAATAGCCTCAAAGGTTGTAAAACAAGAAGCCGTAAACTCCTGATCGAATGGTACAAAAAATTGGTAAAGGTTACATAGCAAAAGAAAGTTTTAGCCATTGTCAGAATGAGCAGTCTTTTAGACGTCTTTTGATTACCGTATGCCACATATAGCTTTAATGTTGTATTTTTTATGATTCTTTAAAGTGATCGACTTCCGTGGCTGCATTAATCCGGCCGCAATTGTTTTTGTTCCCCATTTAACTTCAATAAATCCACCTGATTGATATGAATTCTCACTTCAAATAAATGCTTCGCCCAGACATCTTGAGAACTAATGTGGAGTTGTTGGCTGCAGCTACTTATTACAAATTTCTATATACATAGTGAAGGCCTACTATAAAAGACATCAGCTGTGTTCAGATATCGATATAGAAGCCGTTGACTTCCATCCCATCATTCATACTTGATTATTAAAGTTCAAACCACTAGTCATACCTAAATGTTTTTATTAATCAAACATTTAGGTTGCTATTAAAAAACAACAACATTGAACTTTAATAATCAAGTATGTTTATGTATACCTAGTCAAACAAATATTATCCAAGAAATCCCATCATATTGAACTGCTGCACACTAACCACTATCAATACGATAAATATATCTCTGGCCAACTCTTAGACACACTTCTGAGGATCTCATGACCCATACTGATTGTAGACAAGTTCAACACCCTATCATCCCTAACATCATTAGGGCTATTCCGGCTTGTCACCCAAGGGGGAGGTAAGTTTGTGAATGGGGGGGGGGCAATCGACATTAAAGTTATCATCATACACCTTATAAGATGTAATTCTGTGTCAAGACTTAGATAAAAATTTCCCCCCACTCTTTTTTTTTGTATTATTTATTTTTCCTACTTAGCCTTACACCTTAGCCACTGTCATCATGTATACCACTGTTAATTAAAAATTGCCAGTACACTAATGGGAAAAAACAACAACACAATCTCACTAAAGTACTAGGGAGGTGGGGGGGGGGGGGCATTTCATTAGTTACAGTGGCCGAGTGTTTACTGCCACTCCTGACGATGATATGGAACATGTATATGAAGAAAACCAAAATGAAACAGGTTTTGAGTTTGTTCTCTCAGACTATTCCTTGTCAGATGGCGTATTGTCACAACAATTTCTAAATCTAATAGTACGGCACGTAAATTGCCCATTCAAAAATGTGTGGGAAAATCACTCTTCAATTGAAGTCGCACAGAGAAAGTGAAATAGTGCGTAACTAAGTGAAATAGCACGTAACTAAGTGAAATAGCACAGTAACTAAGTGGAAACTAAGTGAAATACCACAGTAGCTAAGTGAAATAATACGGATAAGTGTGCGTGCATGCAGTATTAACCTTGGAAATGTACAGTTGGAGAGATTCTAGTTGGAGACAATGTCATTCTGTACCACAGAAGCTCTACCCATATTAGACGGAAAATTTTCAACATTTTAAGAGGAGCCATAGGTTGAAACCGAAATTCCAGAGGAATCTAATCCTGAAATACAAAGACAGTAAGTGACTGATACAGTGTAGCTACAAGTGCAAATGATTAAAAAAAAAGAAGATGGCCTACTATTAGCGAGTGATAGCACGGGTAACCTGTACTTTTGGGATCAACAGCACTCGTAAAGCAATTGAAATAGTACTCAGCGAGTGCTATTTGAATTGCTTTACGAGTGCTATTGATCCCTAATAGCACTGTTACCCGTGCTATTACTCATACTATAATAATATAAAATTGTATTCGATAACCCACACTTTCAGCAATGAATTGGCAGCAGAAATGATTAGTTCAGACAGTTACATGCTTTACAAGTTTGGCAGGGAGAGGTGTTTAAAGAAAACTCTGTTTTTTTTTTGTCATGTCAAATAATTTGCAAAACTCCTAAATACAATTCATTAGCTATCTATTAAACACTACACATCACAGTATTTAGTACACTTACTTGTTGTCGCATAGCATAAGTGAATTCCTGCCGTTGCAGTCCTCTTCTCCTTTATCATCACTCACAGGTAGCACAAATGCAGCCTAGCCCACGAGCAACCAACCTACCACCTCCTAATCAATCTTGCAGGGTCACCAAGGACAACTTTCCACAAAGGTCGAAGGTGACAGCTAGCAACAAGAGCGCGCGCAAAGACATCGCGTGAGGTCAAAGGTGAGGGTCAGCCGTTCTGCACATAACGTCTTTCATAAGTAATGGTACGCATACTTTATTCCATAACAGCCCCGCCCTTTCGGGCGGTTAAGGAATACGCGCATTCACCCGTTTCACAAACCTTACGCTACCTCAAGTGGTATAAAATCCGGAAACCCTGTACCACTAAAGGTAGGCTTTTCGGAAACCCAGAAGCCCTATGGCACGCGCGATCTTCAACGCTTTAGGAGCGGTGATCTGTATTTAGATAGTCATGGCTACCAGAATGAAGTTAAAGCAGCTGCCCCCTTTTAGAGTCACCCAGAGGTCTACTTCTGGAAAAGGTAGCCATCGTATCTTGCCTAGGCTGTGTGGTTTGGAGGGTAAAGCTAATGTATCTGCATCTGGCGATGGCCTAGCTTTGGATGTTAACTGTCAAGCTACAGAGCTGTGTGAATGTCACACCGATGTGCTTACTAGCGGAGGGACAAATAAAGATACAAGGGAGAGTGTTCCTTCTTCCTCATTGTATGAGCTCAATCAAAAAAATTCAGCAGAATCGTGGAGGAAGGCAAGATCAACTTTGCTGAAAATTGTCGTTGAATCTGAAGCATTGCCTGAGGCTCAGCTTTGTATCAGTTGCAATAACTCAGCATTGTATCGATGCCTGCAGTGTGGTCCAAGAGCATATTTTTGCAATCATTGTTATGAGGCAGCGCATTTGGCTACCAATCTATTTCATACGGGAGAAATATGGGAGGTATGTGACTCACATGTTAAAGCTGTATGGTTTATAGAGTTAATGAGTGGTGAGTGAGCGAGAAACTATCAGGGTAATACAATTGAGAACCGGGGATATTTGTTTGTTCATGTATAGGTTTGGACATAGGTATGTCATTTTGTACTCTGACCCTTGCATTTTTGTGTTTGCTTGGAGGTCAATTCCCTCCCATACTCCACTAAACAGAATCCTTTGGTTTTACCGGTATCATCTAAAGATTACTGCTTTGAATTAGTTGTCCCTGACATGAAGTGAAAAATTTGGGAGAAACAGTTCTGTTTTACAAATCTACCGAAGTTCATTTTTATATTTGAATTAGTGGTGGTGGTAAGTTATCTTGGTTAATTCATTGTTATACGCCTTGCACAAACAGCTTTCTTGAAAATCCACGAAAGTAAACCTTGTGTTGGTATGTCCAGTTAACAAGAGTATGTGAAAATGTTACAGCTACTACTTTGCTAAAGAATAACACAAAGTAAACATTTAGTACAAATACATATATTAGCTGTCTTTACACTGCTTTTTTGGTTACTGTACCAGTAGGCAAGTCTTAATTTAGGGCTAGGCTAAAAAACTGTGCTGTAATTCCTTTGAAATGCTTATTTTTGTTGTTGTTGTTGTTGTTTTCAAGTCAAACATTAATTTGCAGCAAATGGTTGTTATAGCGGTTGCCTTTGTAATTTAAAACTCCACCATATTTTCATAGCTGGAATGCTTTTTGTGGAGAATTACTGGCCATTTAGATAGTCAAAATGCATTTCCTACAGAAGCAACCACTACTCGGGGAAAATTATGGTTATAACTCCATAGTTGTTAGTTAATCACATAATCAATGGCTATGTAGCTAGCTACTTGTGGCTACTTTTAGGAATAAATGAATTGAATGATGCCTTCCTAAACTAACAGGAGTTGGAATTTTAACTTCAGAAAACTGAATATTATGTAGATTACTTTAGCTACCTTGCTGTTTCAATTACTTGTACACAATGGGTCACTCACTTTTGTGATGAAGCACATTACTAGTCTATAAGCCAAAGTATTTACTTAGCATATAATTGGGCAAACAACTGACTAATGTAATATTGAAGGGAAACATTCAGATAAGTGAGATTCAACTGTCACACAATAGTTCTGGAAAGCTGAATAAAAATGAATCGAGTTAGGTCAATATAATATGAGCTTTTTTATACACTATATATGCCATGTTGAGATAATTGAATAACATCAAGTCTTCTCTTATATTTTAGAATGGAACTTTTAGGCCCTTTAAGGTGACTAGAAGTATAGATGTTCTAAATCACAAATGTTCACCAGTTAAATGGGTACCTATTTGCTGCATTGCTGAAGATGGTAAGTTAAAAAATCAACTGAGGGTTGCTTTTAAGGGAGCAAAAGGGTACATTCCTCCCCCCCCTCCCCCCCCCCCCAGAAATTTTAGTGTAACATTCTAACTGTGTAATAGCTTTCCTCCCTAGAAACACTTTAGTGCAAACCTCAGTACATTTACATGTTTTTACTGCATGTGCATTTGAATTTGACTCTCATTACCCATACAGAATTTTTAAATCATTTTTCCCCAATTAAATTTGTTATGCAGCTCTGCAAACCCAATGGCACTAGATCTAGCATGTATCATGTTTGTACATGTAAAATCCATGCAGTAAAATACAGAAGTGTAGAATATGCTATTGATATACTGCATGGGTAACATCTCGTGAGGGTCAATGTCATTCATTCAGTCAGTCATTTATTTCACTCTGTCAACAGCGGATTTCGAAGATGGCGGACTTTTATGCCTTGAGAGAAGGAACTCCGACTTGATGACGATATGTCTCTTTAATTTTCCACTTTTTTTTAAATTTCAGCTTAGTTTTTGAGAAAAGGTAGACTACGGTGAGTGCTGCTATACAGCCATACCCATTCAATCTTTTAGCTGCCATTTAGAATCATGCGCGCTTATGTGAACATACAAATTTTACCCGCCGGGTTCAGATTTATTGCTTGTGTTCTGCAGTTCCAGTGCTCAGCTTCTTTTGTCAGGTGTTGGGCAGTCTCTGCTGCTGAAGGTGCACTTCTTTCATCAACTGTAAGTATGCCTGCTCTCCAAAAAATGTGACCTAAAAGTTTGTGTAGCTTGCATGTCAGAAGTCGAAATGGTTTTATGACTTTTTTTCTACCAAGACAAGGTTAATACTAAAGCCAGGGAAATCCGTGAAGTTGTCAGAAAGTCTTAATAACCATATTGCTGAGTATCAAGCTCGTTAAATAGCTTTAGAAAGAGTATGTATCAGTCCCAGGTGTGTATAAGTGTTGGTTCTAAACGTTTGTGCCCATAAAAAAGCCTTTGAAACGCCTGAAGGATTCCAGAGATGCAAGCAGGCCAATTTAAAATGCTCTAGCTAGACAAGTTAAAATTTATATTCATAATTAGTGCATTTTTAACTAACGCTGAGGGTTTGCACTCTTAGTGCTCTTCTATTTTTTATTTTTTATATTTATTATAACTATTATGGTTAAATGTGCATATAGGGAAAGAATATGACGTACGACTGGCAACTTGTGCTTGTGAGCCTCTGGTTTCCACTTTAGTAAAAGCACGACTGTGGCCATCAGCACCTCAACGACCTCACTTGGCATTCACTTTCAAGCTTTTGGATTGGATTGAGGCACTGTTATTAGAAGCTCAGGTCTCATTGAATGACTTCTGTAAAGCATTGCGTTTTAAGTGTCATCATGTAGCAGCTAAGGTTAGATTTAACAGTTACACATGACTTGCTATACTAAGATCACAATATTATTTATTAGAGGAAAGGCCTTTATTCTTCTTTGATCGAGTCTTTTGAGGAATATCGTTGGATGAAGGTGGAGTTACGCCACCTGACTTTTGTATGCCAAGAGCTAGATGAAGGCAATGTATGCCCAGCATGCCCTAAGGTTAGTTTATGACTTCATTCTCATAATAGAATAGCAGTGAGTGATAAGGATGGGAGAAGAGTTAAAGGGTGGGACAGGGACTCCCATCCCTTTTGCCATGTTGCACATAATATACAATCATACACAACAAGGCAGCAACGTGTAACTTTCTGCTTTTCACAGACATTGCTATTAAATTGGGGGTTGGGGCTGTGCATAGGGTGATGGGGGATGTACTTGGGTTCTCGAGTTGGAATACTGAGGTTCTGGGTTCTTTTCCTCTCCCTATTTGAACTCACATTATTAATGGTGCCCAACTCGCTTTTTATAGTTTTTTGTATACTTGCACACTTCATAGCTAGCTGAAATTACACTCTTGGAATAGTAGTTCAATTAAAAGTATTTGTTGTTCAGACCTAATACCTACGGGTTCACATTTACAGTACTCTGGTTGTTGATATTAGTTGTTATATTTGTTGTGTATATGCCATATGTCATTTGTTTTTAGGAGTCTGGTAGTTGGTTTCTTTCGTTGGATGCTGTATTTGGACTGCCTAGAAAGATAGCTGCTGGTAAAAGTCACCGAGATGCATTACATGGACACATATATTTTGGAAACCAGTCATCTGTAGATGAATTTGTTGCATCATACAAGATGCCCCGTCAGAAGGAACCTAAAGTTAGTGTTTAGAGGGGAGGGGGTTTAACTGAATATACCTGTCGTCAAGTATCAATACTGTGTGGGTTTCATGGGAGGCCACTGTGCCTGTGTGTGTGTGTGTGTTTGCATTTACTTGTGTGTGTGTGTGTGTGTGTGTGTGTGTGTGTGTGATACCAGATATTGTATGTGATGTACTACCAAAATATAACACTGTCGTATTTCCAAATTAAATACACTTTTGAAATCAAGTATTTGTATTTGCAATTGTATTTGAAGAGAGAGCATTGCAATTGCAATTAAATATTTTAGGAGTATTTGACCCCAACTCTACCTACCTAACTCTAGTTCACTTGCTGTACAGTACACAATCCTGAATATTATCTGTGAATTTGATGCTCTTTACCAATTTCGGCTAGTTGCACCTATTGTCACGTCTATTAAATTGCAAGATTATAACAATTCCTACTGTATCACTGTTTGTTACAGTACTTCTTAGCAAAAAGTGCTGTAGCATGCAAGTCCAGTGCTCACCAGGGCTCCACAGTACATCTAATAATTTTGCCCAATTTTTCCAATAAATGCCAATGCTATAGCTTATCAGTATTTTGTGGTCTGATGACATGATTAGTTGTTTATCGATGAAATTATGGACACATTTCGCTCCTCCACTGTTTAATGGTTTGCCTTGTGTCTCACAGTGTAATTATCACAAATTTCAACTCTTCTCTTTCAACTTTCAGAGTGATTTGGATCAAAATGTAATAAACCTGTCTGTTGTTGTTGTGGTTATGGTTGCTTTATTTAGGTTTGCAACAGTTTTTTGGCTGGTGACTCGTTACGATCTAGTAGACGTTACTTTAAACTGGATGAAACTGCTATTTTTGGATGTGCTTGCAGACATGAATTTCCCTTGTTTTTTATAAATTTAAAACATGGAGAGCGGTGAGTGTATTACTGTGTATTCTTGGTTTATTAATTATTTATTCGTAGATTGTCTTATGTTGTCTGGACACTGGAAGAGCTGGCCAGTCGTATTCCTTCTGACGTGCAAGCGTATGTAATGTATGATATTGCTTGCACCTTGGTGCAGCATCTGAAAGGATCTACAGGTGGGAAGCATTTATTAGAACGTTACAAGTTTTCCCTTCCTTCATTTCATGCATTTGGCCATAATGCATCTTGCCAGGTATATTATACAATTGTTGTAAGAGTAGATACATGTAACTGAGGACTTTACTTAATGTAGGCTATTTATGGTCCTGGCAATTGTAAGGGAATCGGTTTATCAGATGGTGAAGTGATGGAAAGGTTGTGGTCATATTTGAGACCGTTCTCTCGAATGACTAAGGAGATGCATCCATCACACCGAATTGACATCCTTACTCATGCCTTACTCTTTTATGGTCATGGATCAAAGCATAAACTTCGTACGTATTGATTAAGAAATATAATTGTTATTGAGTATGTATTTGTATAGCATCCTTACTGAGTAGCCGTATGAATAAAGCTATTCAAATGCTTGTCATAGCCAAACAGACTTTTCAATCATTATGTAGTTCCTTACCAGGTATGGTACTTCCTAATATTGTTTCTGCCTTCACTGAATTTTTTTCTCATCTAGTGCCTGTAACAGATGATGTTGTAAAGGAATGGATGGAAGTATTAAATAGCACCTTAACACATGATGTGAATCAACAGCATAGTGAGTCCAAAGAATGTGAATGATACTAACTAATTATGTGCAGAATATTCCAACTGTTTGTGTCATTCAGCTATGCATGGTGTATGGTAATCGGCATATTCCACATTACACTATTACAACCATCAGAATGTTGACTGCAAGCTGCTTGTTACCTTTATTTCCATACAAAAGTGAAAGGGTTATCCCACATGAACGCACACGCCCACTTAAAACACCCACACCCACATGAAACACACACAGATATTAACACGTGAGCACACACACACGAACACACACACATATATGAACACATGTGAACACACATATACTAGTCATGTGCTACAGCACAAATGGTGAGCGAGCTGGTCTGACTGCAATTCAAATTTGAATGCTGGCGAGTTACAATATTTCTTTGTAAGTTTGTTTAATTTATTGTGCTATTCTTTAGCAACACACAACACTTGTACACACATACCAGCACAAGACTAACATCGTATTCTCTTAGCAAATTGATTTTCTAGGGTAAGCAATGGAATTTCCTAGGCGGGTAAGGATTGCTAAACCAAAGGATTAAGACTAACAGCCAAACCTACTCTGTTGAAAGTGCTCTATTATACCAGAGCTCTAGTTAAGCATCCTATTGTATTCTCTTGGAAAATGGATTTTCAAGTGAGAACAAATCTGTTACTCTCAAGGCTTGTAGCTACGACAACAGTGCACTAACCAAGGTAACTTACTACTGCTACTAATTGGCGAGCGAGCGAAACAAGCGAAACACTATCAGGGGTAACAAAATTGAAAATCAGGGATATTTTTGTGTTAGTTCGGTGGTCTATCCCGTCCCAAACTTTACTGAACAGAATCCTCTGGTTATCAATCTTTACCCTTATTTATTATTAACAGTTGCGGCGAGTGGTTACTATGGCGTTGAAATACCTTTACCATATAAACGTAATTAAAAAACTCCATCTTATTTTTAGTAGCTTGAGTGTTAAAACTTAAAATTATAACAATAGTGTAGCTTTATGCTCGCTCGCCATTTGTGCTCAAGCACATCTAGTAGGACAATAGAATAGAAATGAACTTCGCTAAGTTTGTAAGACCTAACTGAACATCTGTCCTTTTCTGTCTCCGTATCTCTTGCCTTTTTTTTCTTTTCTTTTTTCCTAGCATTTTTTCGAAGTCTTTTTCTCCTAAATTTCTTACTCCCATTTACGTTTTTAATAGCCTCCGGGGGTGGACACGCATTGACCCCTTTGAACTTTGCCATATGTATATATATATATATTTGAGACTCGTTAGTGAGAGTCTTGCTTCGCTTGCCCAATGAACACATGACACATGAACACATGCACACATGAACACACACATATGAACACATGCACACATGCACACATGAACACACGCATATGAACACATGCACACATGAACACACACACATATGAACACACATATGAACACATGCACACATGAACACACACACATATGAACACACACATATGAACACATGCACACACACATATGAACACATGCACACATGAACACACACACATATGAACACACACATATGAACACATGCACACATGAACACATGAACACACGCATATGAACACATGCACACGTGAATACATGCACACATGAACACACACACATATGAACACATACATATGAACATATGCACACATGAACACTCACAGTGAATACACATATATGGATACACGCACACATAAACATACACATGTGAACACAACATGAACACAAGCCTATTGACATTATTACGGTAACAATAAATTAGCAGTCAATATTTACGTCATAATATTATTTTTTTCTGTTGTAGTACTGACAAGTTGGAAACACATTTATTTGCTCACTCTTCAGGCATACTATATTGCAAAGTAATAGTTAAAGGTTCATTAAGAAAGGAATGCAGTCATTTGTTTGTATTAATTGTAATTTATAGGGAAGATATTGGGAGAACTGACGAAAGTATTGCTTCCAAGAGGCTACAACTGTCAAGGTTAGCTAATAACATTCCTTCCCTCACCAGAAAACAGTAGTTGCAGACATTATGTGATATAATTGTGTGATGCAGTTTAGACATTAAACTCTCGGAAATTGAAAAGAAATATGATGTGTCGAGTAGATGGAGACCAACTGATGAGCAATATGTAGAAACCAAGTTGCAATTGCTGAGAGAAAAGAGAATGAATGTTCGAGCTAGTTTATGGAGTTCCGTTGTGAGACGCCACTATCTCTTACGAATGAAGGCAAAGTATGCAGGTAGAGTTTAATGAATATTGTGAGAGAGGACCATGTATGAATATTGTGAGAGAGGACTGATGTGTCCATGTATAGTAGTGAAGTTGTCAAACTGATTTCCTTTTCCCTGTCTATTTTTGTCATGTATTGTATCTATTGCTTCATGTACTTTTTTGTTTATAAAATTGTTGTGGTTACAGATGGGCAGAAAGTAGCTAAAAAATTGGGATCTAGCATCACTAAGGAAACCAGAGT
>WLWD01000544.1_pt1 | contig 25337 bp, 21 predicted proteins | sample 6712731 | NCBI WGS metagenome assembly WLWD01 (sample SAMN12718690, study PRJNA576275) | sponge metagenome | isolation source: marine sponge | host: Mycale hentscheli | place: New Zealand: South Island, Marlborough, Capsize Point | collected 2014-11-01 | reverse complement strand
AGAAGGGTTCCGTCTGGGTCACGACCAAAGCAAGGCCGTGCTGAAAGAGAGACGTGGAACAATGTACGAAGCCTCGCAGCGGGGCCAAGTTATCAAAGAGTACCTGGAGACGGAGGTGCGGGAAAGGAGGATATGGGAAGTGAGCACCGTGGGAGTGCAGTGCTCGCCGGTTGGAGTGATTCCCATGAAGGGCCGACCGGGCAGGTGGAGGTTGATAGTGGACCTGTCCGCGCCGGAGTGCCACAGCGTCAACGACGGCATTGACAAGGACCTGTCTAGTGTGAGGTACATGTCCCTGGACGACGTGGTGAGTAGAGTTCAGGAGCTGGGGGAGGGTGCCTTGCTGGCCAAAGCCGACGTCAAGGCAGCCTACAGGAACGTTCCCGTCCACCCGAGGGACAGGTGGTTGTTGGGAATGAGGTGGGAAGGCAAGACCTTCGTGGACGGCACCCTCCCGTTCGGCCTGAGGTCGGCTCCGCTGTTGTTCACGGCCCTGGGTGACGCCATTGAGTGGATCGCCACGGAGCGAGGTGCGGTGTGGCTCCGGCATTACATCGATGACTTCGTGGCGGTGGGGCGCAGAGGCACCGACGAGTGCAGGAGGACCATGGAAGTGTTCAAGGAGACGTGCCTGAGGTTGGGCATGCCGCTGGACCCGAACAAGGAGGAGGGACCCAGCACGGTGCTGACCTTCCTGGGAATAGAGGTAGACTCGGTCAAGCTGGAGGTGAGGCTGCCTCAGGAGAAATTGTCAGAGTTAAACAACCTCCTGGCGAGATGGAGGGGAATGAAATCGTGCAAGAGGAGGGACTTGGAGTCGCTGGTGGGGTCCCTCAACCACGCATGCAAGGCGGTGCGGCCAGGCAGGTCGTTCAAGAGGAGGCTCCAGGACTTGCTATCCACCGTGAAGCGTGGAGAGCGGAGAGTGAGACTCAACGTGGAGGCGAGGGCCGACATTGAATGGTGGTACCAGTTCGGGTCGAGGTGGAACGGGACCTCGCTCATGAAGACAGTGGTAACGGACGGAAGCCCCCAGGAGGTGATGTACTCGGACGCATCCGGGACCTGGGGGTGCGGAGCAACCTGGCAGGGGGAATGGTTCCAACTGCATTGGGAGGACCTGCCGGGTTCTGCGGAGTGGAGCATCATGCCCAAGGAGTTGCTGCCGATCGTAGTGGCAGCGGCGGTCTGGGGACCTCGATGGAAAGGAAGAGCGGCGACGGCCAAGTGCGACAACATGTCGGTGGTGGCGGCCGTCGGGTCGGGAACGTGCAAGGAGAAGTGGTCCATGCACCTGCTACGGTGCCTGGCGTGCGTGGAGGCCGCCCTCTCGGTGTCAGTGAAGGTGGTGCACATCAGGGGGGTGGACAACGGGGTGGCAGACGACCTGTCTAGGGACAGATTAGACAGCGCTCTTTCCACCATGCAGGTACGGAGGTCGGAGCCGGTGGAGGTACCGAGGGAGCTCCTGGAGGTGCTGTCCAGGGCGAATCAATCGTGGTCAGAGCAGGAGTGGAGCAAGTTGTGGAGGCTGCTATCGACGCATCAATAGCGCCCCTCACGCAGAGGCGGTACGCCTTGGCGTGGGGTAAGTACTCGGCCTGGTGCAAGGATCTGGGGGAGGAGCCGCTGCCGGTGACGGAGGACAAGGCCCTTGCTTACGTGGCGCTGCTAGCCAAGCAAGGGATGAAAAAGGGAACAGTGAAGTATCACCTGGCAGGTCTCCGCATGGCCCAGATCAAGGCTGGCATGAGGGCACCGGATTGGAGTGAGATGGACAGGCTGACCCAGTTGAAGAAGGGTCTGGCTCGGCTGGAGGCCGTGGGGGGCAACAGGTGCCACGCGAGGGAGCCGGTGAGAAAGATCCACATGAGAGCAATGCTGGACGTCTGGACGTCCAAGGGACAAAGAGGAACGATGCTGTGGGCAGCTGCCTGCATGTGTTTTTTCGGCTGCCTCAGGGCAGGCGAGGCACTGGCTCCGGAATCCGGGGTGTTCGACCGGGGAGCTCACTTGTCATGGGAGGACGTACAGTTGGACAGTGACAGGAGTTCCCGTTGGATCAGGGTCAGGATAAAGGAGTCCAAGACGGACAGGCTGTGGGAAGGCGCCTGGGTGACGCTACATCGGACAGACACCGCCTTGTGTCCAGTCAAGGCCGTGCTGAGGTTCATGGTGGACAGAGGAGCGGGTTCGGGACCCTTCTTCAAGGACGGTAATGGCTCTGGTCTCACCAGGAGGGACTTCGTGGCTGAAGTCAGGAGGGCACTGGTCGAGAAGGGACTACCCGAGGCGAACATTTCGGGCCACAGCTTCCGCATTGGCGCCGCTACGGCGGCGTCGGCGGGGGGAGCCTCGGAGGACGATGTTAAAGCTCTGGGCCGGTGGAGGAGTAGGGAATACCGGGGATACATTCGGGACGAAGGAGGGAAACAGGCCTCCTCGGCAAAGAAATGGACTGAGAGGTTCGGGTCGGCGGAGAGCAGCCGGACCAAGTAGACCTATTGACATTGTCTGTTACTGTTCCACTATATTCGTAGTGTTTTATTGCCATTGATTCTCTTGTCTAGTTTGGTATGTGTGGACGAGGGTGGGAGGCAGTCAGTCCTAGTGGGCCGGTGGGCGTGTGTGCGGGTCGGAGCAGTCGGGGCTCTCCGAGGGGTCTTGTTGGCGGGTTTTGTGGGGGTATGTGCAGCTGACACAGTAAAGAGGGAATGATAAGAGACAGCTGCACAAAGGGCGTGCCTCGGGCATGGCCGAGGCGCGCAGGCCCCCAGCAAGACCTCGGAGAGGCGTGGCTGGGCAAAGTGCCTGGCTACCACTCGCGACTGCAAATTTCCGCCACACACAACTTTATGAGTAAAAGCCAACGGTAACTATGCATATTCCTGATTAGTGTATCTTCGTGTGCCCTGCACCTCAGCAGGTAACGGCAGGTGTAGCGCAGCGTACCGAGGTTACCGGCGGTAAAAGGGGAAGGGCCAAACGGCCGTGGGCGAGGCCGGCACGTGACACGGTATAAGAGGGGCCGGCCGCGTGTAATGAGCATCAATTGGAATCAATAATAAAAATGAGCAATGAAAGAGCTGTCAGAGCGAGCGCCAGGAATGGTCCTGGGGCCCGCAACAGAGAAGCTCCCACCCACCACACCCCATTTGTAGTGAAGGGGGGTTGAGTTTTAGAGTGAGGGAGCTGTTTCTCCGGGTACCCTAGGTTGGCCCCCTAGGTTGGCGTAGGGCTACCCGTGACAATTTGTAGTTGCGTGTGGGGGGGGTATGTGCAGCTGACACAGTAAAGAGGGAATGATAAGAGACAGCTGCACAAAGGGCGTGCCTCGGGCATGGCCGAGGCGCGCAGGCCCCCAGCAAGACCTCGGAGAGGCGTGGCTGGGCAAAGTGCCTGGCTACCACTCGCGACTGCAAATTTCCGCCACACACAACTTTATGAGTAAAAGCCAACGGTAACTATGCATATTCCTGATTAGTGTATCTTCGTGTGCCCTGCACCTCAGCAGGTAACTGGTGATTGTGGAGTAGTCCTATTTGATACCAGTACTAGCTGATATGCACTGGTGATTGTGGAGTGGTCCTATTTGATACCAGTACTAGCTGATATGCACTGGTGATTGTGGAGTAGTCCTATTTGATACCAGTACTAGCTGATATGCACTGGTGATTGTGGAGTGGTCCTATTTGATACCAGTACTAGCTGATATGCACTGGTGATTGTGGAGTGGTCCTATTTGATACCAGTACTAGCTGATATGCACTGGTGATTGTGGAGTAGTCCTATTTGATACCAGTACTAGCTGATATGCACTGGTGATTGTGGAGTGGTCCTATTTGATACCAGTACTAGCTGATATGCACTGGTGATTGTGGAGTAGTCCTATTTGATACTGGTACTAGCTGATATGCACTGGTGATTGTGGAGTGGTCCTATTTGATACCAGTACTAGCTGATATGCACTGGTGATTGTGGAGTGGTCCTATTTGATACTGGTACTAGCTGATATGCACTGGTGATTGTGGAGTGGTCCTATTTGATACCAGTACTAGCTGATATGCACTGGTGATTGTGGAGTGGTCCTATTTGATACCAGTACTAGCTGATATGCACTGGTGATTGTGGAGTGGTCCTATTTGATACTGGTACTAGCTGATATGCACTGGTGATTGTGGAGTGGTCCTATTTGATACCAGTACTAGCTGATATGCACTGGTGATTGTGGAGTGGTCCTATTTGATACCGGTACTAGCTGATATGCACTGGTGATTGTGGAGTAGTCCTATTTGATACCGGTACTAGCTGATATGCACTGGTGATTGTGGAGTGGTCCTATTTGATACCGGTACTAGATGATATGCACTGGTGATTGTGGAGTGGTCCTATTTGATACCAGTACTAGCTGATATGCACTGGTGATTGTGGAGTGGTCCTATTTGATACCAGTACTAGCTGATATGCACTGGTGATTGTGGAGTGGTCCTATTTGATACCGGTACTAGCTGATATGCACTGGTGATTGTGGAGTGGTCCTATTTGATACCAGTACTAGCTGATATGCACTGGTGATTGTGGAGTGGTCCTATTTGATACTGGTACTAGCTGATATGCACTGGTGATTGTGGAGTGGTCCTATTTGATACCGGTACTAGCTGATATGCACTGGTGATTGTGGAGTGGTCCTATTTGATATACTAGTGATATGCACTGGTGATTGTGGAGTGGTCCTATTTGATACCGGTACTAGCTGATATGCACTGGTGATTGTGGAGTGGTCCTTATTTGATACCGGTATTATGATAGGTGATATGGGGTCAAATTTCTCTGTACCTCATTAAACTATTGTGTGTATGTGTGTGCGTGCGTGCAGGTATATCGGGTGTATAGTAACAATTAGGAATACGAGTTGTTCAGATTGACGGACTCCTTACAGAGCGTGCCCAATGATACCAAGATGATAGTGAGACTGGGTCCAGTTCTGATGCCCGGAGAATCCCGCATTCTACAAATCAATGAAATTAAGGTATTTATATTACTACGGCCACACTTCTTTGTTAATTTATGTACAACATGATGTTTGTGTGTTTGTTCAAGCCTCTCCTGGACTCCATAGTAGCTAAGTACTGGATCTGAAACATCGAATTACCAAAGAGACTTACCAGCAGGACATTGACTTCTCTTACGGAGTGGATAGGTGAGACTGTTGTTGAGGGGGAGTTGCTATAGAGGGGTGAGGCAGTGAGGGAAAGATCTCCAGGTATGGTGTACACTGACCATCAGGTGTTTGAGAGAGACATCCATGTCTTCGCTGTGGATACTGGTGGTAGGGATAGATAGGGTGTGGCCTGTGTGAGGTAAAGTGCTGTTAGTGTGAGGTATGGTTCAGGGTAATGTTATATTAAAGTTAAATAATGTTAATTATCCAGGAAATCAGGGTAATGCGTTGTCAGTGTGAGGTTGGAAAGGTGTGGTTAGCATAGGGTAAGGTGTGGTCAGTGTGAGGTAAGATGTAGTCAGTGTAAGGTAAGGTATGGTCTGTGTGAGGTACGGTGGAATCAGTTTAGGGTAAAGTGTGGTCAGTGTTAGGTAGGGTATGGTCATGTGAGGTAATGTATAGTCAGTGTGAGTAAGATATGGTCGGTGTGAGGTACGATGTCATCAATGTGGGGAAAAGTGGTCAGTGTGTCATCAGAATGAGTGTTGGCAGTTTGAAATAACTCATTTAGATTGCCGCCTTAGTGTGAGCAATTCTTTTCAGCTTTACCAAGTGACCATGACGCAAATGCGATTTCTCACTCCCTATGGAGAAGCATCACAGGCTAATACTATCTCCTTGAATGGGTCACAATGAGCAAGAACACAATCTGATGTTAGTAACTTCTTAACATGTTCCACTGCTTTGGTCTGACTTGACCCCCAAGACAACTTGACATATTTCTGGAGTAGCTTATACAATGGTGCTAGTATTGTAGACAGGTCTGGAAGAAACTTCTGGTAGTAGTTGACTACTCCAAGAAAGGAACGTAGCTGAAAATGTCACTTGGCTCCGGAGCATTACAGATTGTGTCTACAATCTGTGTAGTTGGCTGGAGACCTTTAGCAGAGATGCAATGTCCAAGGAATTCCACTGACAGTTATAGAAAAGAGCATTTGTCTCGTTTTAGTTTCATTCCTGCATCTTTGAGTCGAGAGAGAACAGTACTGAGGATGCTGAGGTGTTCCTGGATAGTCTTTCCAGTGACAAGCATATCGTCTATAGACAACAACTCCTGGGATTCCTTGAAGGAGGTTCTCCATAATCCTTTGAAAAATGGAGGGTGCCGAAGACACTCCAAAGGGTAAGCGATTTACCTTGTACAAACCCGTGTGTGTATTGATAGCAACCATTTCATTGGCTTCCTCATCCAATACTACTTGTTGATACGCCTGCCGGAGATCAAGCTTGGAGAAATCTGTTCCCCCAGAGAGATGTCAACAGATCCTCCACTTGTGGTAGAGGGTAAGTTTCTGTAATTGTTTCACGGTAACTCTGTTGTCACCACACAATCGGATGGAACCATCCTTTTTACGAACAGGCACAACTGGTGTGGCCCACTTAGAGAATTTTATTGGTTCCAGTATTCCCATCTCCACCTGACGATCAATTTCTCTTGCTATTGGCTCTTTCAGTGTGTACAGTACTTGACAAGCTCTGTAAAACCGTGGCTTACTGCCTTCCTTCAGGTATAAATGAGCTGTGGTATCTTTGAGTGTTCCTAATCCTTCAGATAAAAGAGCAGAGTGAGTACACAATATCGTTTCTAACTCACTGTAGCTGTCCTGGGTGACTTGATTTAGGCTCCTCCAGTCCAGTCTCAGGTGTTGCAACCAGTCCCTTCCTAGTAGTGATGCTCCTTGTCCTTCCACTACTGTGAGAGTAACTTGGGCTGTCTGGTCACGATATTTCACTGTTACTTCCGCTGCTCCTCTAACCACTATCTCCTCACGTACACAATATAGTCTGACTGGGAACTAGAGTAGGTGCTGTAGCTTCAGACCTTGTAGATGTAAATGTGGAGTAGTTCATTACAGTGAGGGTGGCTCCCAAGTCCACTTCCATTTGTACCGGAACATTATCAACCTCAACACTAACCAACATTGGCGTTCCTCTGGATGTTGTGAAGCACTGTATAGGAAGTTCATACTCTTCAACAGTATCTCCCGTTGCTCAACTGTGACATGCTTTATAGGTTTGGAGTTATTTTTTCGTTTCTTCATGAAACAAACTGCTGCAATATGACCAATTTTATGGCAATACCTGCACTCTGCCGTTTTGAACCTGCAAGTGCTGGCACTGTGCTCTTCCCCACACCTATGGCAAGGCTTGTTGTCTTTCTCCCTCTGCTTATTATACTGCTGGGACTTTCCCGTGACTTTTCCCGGACACAAAAAATTCAGGGTGGAGCTTTGACGAGCTGGGCGGAGCTGATGAATGGATTTCATTTCCATTGTGGTTAAATCTTTGACTTGCTTCTCAGAAGCTTCGAGGTAAGAGCTTGTACGCTTTGTCCTACGTAAGGCTGTCTTCTGCCAACAGTCTCTGTAGCCATTTCTCATTGGCGATGCCACACACGAGGCGATCTCTGATCATCTTGTTCAGTCCGTCCGTTCCGCCTGCAAAATTACAGTGTTCTGCTAGGCGTTTCAGCTGAGTGACTTAAGTTGCTATAGACTCCAGTGGCTGGCAAACCTGCGTGTTAAAACGGAATCGCTGGACTATCTCAGACGGCTTTGGTTACAAATGTCCTTAAAGTTGACTTCAAAAACATTTCTCAGAGATATTACATCTTTAATACGATGGTAAGTTGCGTCCCCACAAGAACTAAGGAGTATTACCCGTGCTTTCCAACATCTGTGATGTCATTCACTGTGAAGTAAAACTCGGCTCTTTCAACGTAAGACGTCCAGTCTCCAGAAACCAGGTCGAAAGGTCCGAGCATGCCATGAGTAGCCATAATCCTCGTCGCCAAATGTAATAACTGACTCTTAGCTATACATAAACCTTTTCATTTAAAAGCACCTTATAGACTATAGTCATGAAAGCACACAAACATATAACAATCACTGCATGGGGTGAACTACGGCAGCGTGCACCATACAATCACAATCTTGAGGTCAGCAGGCTGACTACACAAAGATGACACAAGCAACACATGAGTAGTTCAATGTCACTACATTTACACATTATCAAAGACTCGAATTAGCTATATAGTTGGGTTGAGAAGTTTTTAGTTATAAGTATCAGGTAGGTCTTCCATCGCTAGGAAATAGTAGTACCCTCCAACTTGGTACAAGAAGTGACCTGCTGCTAAACTCGAGAAATTATGGTGGAGCTCAGTGATTCAAGCACCAATACAAGCTATGCATTTTAGGATGGAGCTGTTGCCATGCTGACACATGCAGATGTTAAAAAAAACTTTCTAATTTTGCCTCAGAAGTTCTTTGTGTACTTCTCTATCTCCATGTAACTACTGGTGGGAACTGTAACTCATGCTCAGTGATTGTACAGGTCCAGCTACATGGACAAGTGCAAGTCTTCTGCCTCATGGTGAACAATAAGCAGAATCATGTTTACATCACCTTACCGTACCCATATCTAATTATATTCACGATTCTTGCAGACCACTCTATCCTATATCATGTCATCCCTATATGCATTGTAAAATGTCTTGGGGAACATCATAAGTCAAACTCAGTGAATGACCACATTACCTGCTAGTGGCTTGATGAGTCCTTCCACGCTAACATAGTATCTAGTTGCTTGCCATGCACTAGCTGCAGGGTGCCAACTTGCTTAAGCTGCATGGGCATTGCTTACAGTGGGCTCTGGTCATTCGACCACCTAATGGGAAGAAGTTTGCTCCTCCATCTGCATGTGTGCATGGATTGTATTGTGTCACATGTTGTACTCAATGCTGCCCTCCTCCAATGCAATGTGCCTGCTCACTCTCTACTTTTATTCCTTCCAACACAAACTTTTCTTCAACGTTTCGGGTGTCTTTTAGAATTTGAATTTGATTTTTAAATTTCTAACCACAATCAGCCATAGCTAAACTAGCCAGGCATCTAAGATAGGTAGCTATGGCCATATACGTCGTTAGGTATACAGAAACGTTGAGTATACTGGAATGTTTTTTTCTCAATTTCTGCTTCAATTGCTTTGCTGAATATAGCCGAGTTCAACTGCCACTTCTCTGCGCGTTAAACATATCATCCTCCAGTTTCAGCACTAAATTGAGAGGGTGATTGCATTTTTTATAAGTATAGTGCACTTCTTACGCCAGAATTGTGTATTTGTGAACATATTAATACAGTGAAACCTCTGACAGTCAACGCCCTATTAAGCAAATTACATCTATTAGTGAACTGTCTGCTTGTGAACTGAAAGTCTTGGTCCCAGTTCTACTAGCTACTGCATTAAAACTTCTCAACTTAGTGACTTCATGCAAAAAAGGTGAATTATGTTATTCTGAGCTGAGGATGCATGTGGACATGTGTTTTATGTACCTGTTGTGAGCAAGTCACTGGATGTACTATGTCAGTTGATACATGTACCATTAGAGAGTTTTGAGCTGTCACCTGAGAAGGACTGTGGGGGCATACATAACTGAAAGTCAATATTGTTACTTGCTATAGATATTATTAAAAACAAAAACAAAAAAAAACAACTAAGATATTAATTAATTCTAACACACACAAACATATTTGTACAAGTATAATAATGCTAATATCATTGCTGGTTTCCTGCTATGAATGAGCACACCCTCTTTGAACATGCCCTCCCAGTGGAGCTGGTGGAGCTAGAATTGTCCCAATTAATGATGTTGGAAACATTCTCCTGCATGTTTGGTTGTCAAGCAGCAAATTCCATTCATTATTTTGTCATTATTATTATTATTATTACTAGTGGTGTGCTTGAGCACAAATGGCGAGCGAGCCTTAAACTACACTATTGTTATTCAAACTACTAAAATAAAGTCGAGTTGTTAAATTACGCATATACGGTAAAGGGGATTCAATGCCATAGTAACCACTCCCTCACGTTTGAATTGAAACGAAGCACAAATCAAGTCCCGTTATTTAAATTTTTTCTTTGTGATTCTAATATTAGTTTGTAACGCACAATACTTTCACCTGCAACACTTCGGGTTCGTCTAGTAGACAATGGTTGTAAGTAAATACTGTTGAGTAGTGGCTTATAACTGTGACAATAGTGCATTAACTTAACCACCCCACCACTAACTCGAATAGAAATGGGAGCTCCCATAAGTTTTTGAGTTTTAACTGGGAAAACAGCACCCGCAAAACAATTCAAAATCGGTAAGACTAGTGATGTGCTTGAGCACAAATGGCGAGCGAGCCTAAGACTATACTAAATTTTTATATTAATGATTTTGACTTCTAACACGGAAACTACGAAATAAGTCCAGTTTTTTAAATTTCGCAATACCCGGTAAAGGGATTTCAGTGCCAAGTAAACACTCCGTGCAAACACAACCTTTGAATTGAAAGAACAACAACCAAAACAAAAAAAACTCTTATTAAAACGTTTTTTTGTGATTTTTTAGCGCTTAGTATTTTGTAACCACAATGTTTTGACACAACTGGACAGCCCTACCAGACTTAACCTCGTGGTAGTCGAGTGGACAATGTATTTTCAAGTAAATCCTGTTGCGCACGGCTTCTAACCAGGAAAGAGCGCAGTACTTACCACCTAGCCACCACGCCACTAACCGATAGAAATGAAGTCCCTTAAGTTTTCAATTTTTAACTGCACCTGCAAAAGAATTCAAAACGTAAACCAATTCTAATTTAGGGTGAATACGGGTACTGATCGATAAACAAGGATTTTCTGTTTATGCAATTTGGGACGGGGTCGAACAAATAACTAACACAAAAACGCGAGGGTCAAAGTACAAAATGACATACGTACGTCCAAACATATATACAAATAAATTTATAAACATCCCCGATTTTCGATTGTGTTACCCCTGTAAGTGTCTCGCTCGCTACGCTCGCTCGCCAACAATTCAATTTCTAAGGTGACACGGGTAATGGTCGCAAAACCAAAGGATTCTGTTTAGTGAAGTTTGGGACGGGGTCGAACGCCGAGCGAACACAAAAATACGGAGGGTCAAAGTACAAAATGACATACATACGTCCAAACATATATATAAATAAATAAATAAACAAACATCCCCGATTTTCAATTGTGTTACCCTTGTAAGTGTCTCGCTCGCTCGCCGATTATTATTATTATTATTATTATTATTATTATTGTTATAATATATTATCACCATCATTATTGTATTACTTTTTGTATTTAAAGACTTATATACGATAATTCTTGTTCACTTGGCTACAGTTTCCTATTGGATCATGACTGCATTGGAGTGTAGGCGGATACGTCAATGGGCACGCCACTAGCGGAAAGCTTTTCGGAGTGCTGGTGTGTAAGTAGGAATGTCTGTTTCTTCAACTCAGTGGTGGGTGTTGTTTCAGCACGAGAAAGAACTAGAGTCTGTGCTATCTTCTACTTCTGACTTTTCCCATTTATTACGGAAGCTACAGAATAATAAAGTTCTTTCTGAGGACTTCAGTGGCAAGATTACTTCGCTGGACCAGGACCCGGACCATCTGGAACCAGAGGTTAAGGAGTTCAGTACTGCTACCACTGCAGCATTGTCACATTGTACCTGGAGTTCAGTACTGCTACCACTGCAGCATTGTCACATTGTACCTGGAGTTCAGTACTGCTACCACTTCAGCATTGTCACATTGTACCTGGAGTTCAGTACTGCTACCACTGCAGCATTGTCACATTGTACCTGGAGTTCAATACTGCTACCACTGCAGCATTGTCACATTGTACCTGGAGTTCAGTACTGCTATCACTACAGCATTGTCACATTGTACTCAGTACTGCTACCACTGCAGATTGTCACATTGTACCTGGAGTTCAGTACTGCTATCACTGCAGCATTGTCACATTGTACCTGGAGTTCAGTACTGCTACCACTGCAGCATTGTCACATTGTACCTGGAGTTCAGTACTGCTACCACTGCAGCATTGTCACATTGTACCTGGAGTTCAATACTGCTACCACTGCAGCATTGTCACATTGTACCTGGAGTTCAGTACTGCTATCACTGCAGCATTGTCACATTGTACTCAGTACTGCTACCACTGCAGATTGTCACATTGTACCTGGAGTTCAGTACTGCTACCACTGCAGCATTGTCACAATGTACTCAGTACTGCTACCACTGCAGATTGTCACATTGTACCTGGAGTTCAGTACTGCTACCACTGCAGATTGTCACATTGTACCTGGAGTTCAGTACTGCTACCACTGCAGCATTGTCACATTGTACCTGGAGTTCAGTACTGCTACCACTGCAGCATTGTCACATTGTACCTGGAGTTCAGTACTGCTACCACTGCAGCATTGTCACATTGTACCTGGAGTTCAGTACTGCTATCACTGCAGCATTGTCACATTGTACTCAGTACTGCTACCACTGCAGATTGTCACATTGTACCTGGAGTTCAGTACTGCTATCACTGCAGCATTGTCACATTGTACCTGGAGTTCAGTACTGCTATCACTGCAGCATTGTCACATTGTACTCAGTACTGCTACCACTGCAGATTGTCACATTGTACCTGGAGTTCAGTACTGCTATCACTGCAGCATTGTCACATTGTACCTGGAGTTCAGTACTGCTATCACTGCAGTATTGTCACATTGTACTCAGTACTGCTACCACTGCAGATTGTCATATTGTACCTGGAGTTCAGTACTGCTATCACTGCAGCATTGTCACATTGTACCTGGAGTTCAATACTGCTACCACTGCAGCATTGTCACATTGTACCTGGAGTTCAGTACTGCTACCACTGCAGCATTGTCACATTGTACCTGGAGTTCAGTACTGCTACCACTGCAGCATTGTCACATTGTACCTGGAGTTCAGTACTGCTACCACTGCAGCATTGTCACATTGTACCTGGAGTTCAGTACTGCTATCACTGCAGCATTGTCACATTGTACTCAGTACTGCTACCACTGCAGATTGTCACATTGTACCTGGAGTTCAGTACTGCTATCACTGCAGCATTGTCACATTGTACCTGGAGTTCAGTACTGCTACCACTGCAGCATTGTCACATTGTACCTGGAGTTCAGTACTGCTATCACTGCAAGCTGGATTCCCCATCTAAGCACACACTGCAACTATCTATGCTTTTAATCACATCAATTAGTATGTTTTAACAATGAAAATTTTAAGTTCACAATACTGCCTCCGGTTGTTCTGAACTCTATGGCTTCTTTTATGCTCTGAATATGAGGTTACATTTTCCAATACATCTATTGCTTCTTTGAAGCTCTTCAACTTTGGAGAAAGGCTGTCTTCATCATCTTCTTACCCAGTTGATTCAAAAAGCTGGATTCCCCATCTAAGCACACACTGCAAGATCATTATCACCACTCACAGTCATTCCCTAGGCAGCTATCATCTGTATTATATAAGCCAATGCTCTGCAAGTGTTTTTGCATGTAAGTGGCAGCTTTGCAGTATTGATCGATTACCCTGTACTCACACTTTATTTCGAATACATTAGTTAACTTAATCAGCCAAGACAATCCGCAAATTAAACCACAGTGTGACTGAGTCAGCATTTGGAAATGATAGTTTAACATGGCTAGTCATATTGTACATGCAGATCTCAAAATTTATAAAGTGTACAAGGAGATTCCAGTAATAGAAGAGCTATTGCTAGCTTAGGGACTCTAATAAAGCATTTGCTAATAGAAGAGCTATTGCTAGCTTAGGGACTCTAATAAAGCATTTGCTAATAGAAGAGCTATTGCTAGCTTAGGGACTCTAATAAAGCATTTGCTAATAGAAGAGCTATTGCTAGCTTAGGAACTCTAATAAAGCATTTGCTAATAGAAGAGCTATTGCTAGCTTAGGGACTCTAATAAAGCATTTGCTAATAGAAGAGCTATTGCTAGCTTAGGGACTCTAATAAAGCATTTGCTAATAGAAGAGCTATTGCTAGCTTAGGGACTCTAATAAAGCATTTGCTAATAGAAGAGGTATTGCTAGCTTAGGGACTCTAATAAAGCATTTGCTAATAGAAGAGCTATTGCTAGCTTAGGGACTCTAATAAAGCATTTGCTAATAGAAGAGCTATTGCTAGCTTAGGAACTCTAATAAAGCATTTGCTAAGGTTACTGGAGACTAAATGGATCCAGGTGTGGGCAATACTGTGCAACTGCTGCCTCTGTGGACCCAAGATCTGATGAAAGAACTTGTTGATTCATAAAATTGTCTAACTATTGTAAATTTTGACATGTGTTAGTGAATGTCCATTAAGTGAAGCACTTGTTGTGGCGTAGCAATTGTGGGAGTTCTGTTCTGTCCATAGCTGTCCACTTCTCAAAAGCTCTTAGTATATAATTTTCAATAAGAAATCATCCGTAGTTTTCAGCTCGTCCGCTGTATCGTGGTTGTCCGTTATTTGGAAGGTCCGTTGAGCGAGGTCTGACTGTATTTGTCATATGTATTGTGTTACACAAATCTGTATAGATGTGTGTGTATGTCAGATATATGTATGTGTGTTATGTGATATATATATAACGTACGTATAATTATGTGTGTTAGATCAGATTTGCGCAGGAGATGGTGTAATTGACTAGAGAGGTATAAAGCTGTGGTCTCCATGGTAAACGTTCCTTCTCACCTGCTCATAAGCAAGATCCTCATCCCACTTTAGTCTTAATTTAGTTGTCATGGTCACATTCACTATTCTAATTAACACTCACATTAACGCCGGGTTAAGTTTTAATTACAATATTGGCTGTAAGAACGAGAAAAGTTGCTATTCAAGTTAATTATTAGTTAAAATCAAATTAGTCCAATTGCCACATTTAAAGAAAAACATGTTTTAATGCATTTGTGGGAGTGTCTTATTTCAGATACTTAGGAATACAAATAATATTATTGGAGAGGGCGGAGTCTTAGTTGATCTGGCTTGGATTAGTGCATCTCTTGTAATTGGCTTACACTCCTGACCCAACTTCCATCACACATTGAGGACTACTACTCTCTCTAAGATGTCTTGCATAAGTGTGCTGCTGGTATTGTTCACCTATAGGGAGGGAGGGAGGAGGGACCTCTGCTATTAAAAATTTGCCTTATTGTAACTGTATGCTAGTTAAACCAGCCATCACTTCCTCAGTTCATCCTCCATCATGTCTCTTGTCTTCTCCTAGAACAGACCAGTGGGAGACTGCTTGCTAAACTAAATAGGAATTTAACCAGACATTTCAAGAAGTCTCTCTCTCTGATTATCTCAAAGTAAAGAAATGAATATGTATAAAAACTAAACAAGTGTATATTCTGATGTGATAAAACCATGATAGAGTCTGGTCCATCAAGTGATGTGTCTGTAGATATCATTGAACTGTAGTCTGAACTAAACATTTGAAGGGTGTGGCTTCGCATTTGGTGGGTGTGACTTTACACGTCAGATGTGGCAACAGACTCCCTCTGCTGTTGTGATTCTACTTGTTGCTGCAAGCGAGATTTGTATTTACCAAACATGGAATACAAAACCCTCAGGGTACTCTTGAGGTCCTTGAACACTAGTTCTACACACACACACACACACACACACTTTTACATACTACTTTTTCACAAGGTACAAACACTTAGGACATGAGTGGGTGTGGCTTACCCTCTGGTTTAGGTCTAGTCTGAGGTAGTCCAGCATCTGATAACATAGAGAATGCCAACTTCATATTGTCCAACTACACACACACACACACACACACACACATGATACGAGTGATTCAACACTCCGACGTGCTGACCTTCTCTTCGTTGGTCCTAGGTGTGTAGTGCCACTGATAGAGAGGAACAAAATAGCCTTCCAATAAACCCATCATTAATACCAGGTTCACACCATCGTGAAACTATGGCAACACAATAAACATAGCAAATATCAAGATAATGAAACTGGGTGATAATAATAACAGCAATGATAGTATCATAAACCACACCCATTACCTGATTGTCCAGGTCTGTGATGGTATCATAAACCACACCCATTACCTGATTGTCCAGGTCTGTGATGGTATCATAAACCACACCCATTACCTGATTGTCCAGGTCTGTGATAGTATCATATACCACACCCATTACCTGATTGTCCAGGTCTGTGATGGTATCATAAACCACACCCATTACCTGATTGTCCAGGTCTGTGATAGTTATATCCATTTCTTGCAAAACTCGACAACAAAATTGACACAAACTCTACAAACACACAAACCAACTGACATATACTCTATAAACACAAACACACACAAACTGACAAAACAAACAAACAAACTACAAACACGCAAACTTCACAAACACATACCAATCAATAAAACAGTAACCGAGTGGGCGGCTTATACTATATTATACTATCAGGTAAGGTCAATTCTTATCCACGCACACACACACAGACAATAGACAATGATGAGTAGAACATATCTAACGCCAGAGAGACGTGCACACATGTACAGACAGACTCACCCTCTTCACTTGATTCAACTTCTCTGGGGCCTCATCAAACAACTTGTCAAAAGCATCTCTCTCATCTACACACACAAACCACACCCACATGCCACACATAAACCACACCCACATGCCACACGTAAACTACACCAACTGGATAAATAGGTAACAACTTACTTGTAGTTTTCACTGGAGCTCTATACCATCACACACAAACACATACAATAAAAACATTACTTCGTGATACATCACTATCACCATCACTACCACCATCATCACTACCACCATCATCACTATCATCATCACTACCACCATCATCACTATCACCACCATCACTATCATCATCACTATCACCACCATCACTATCATCATCACTACCACCATCATCACTATCATCATCACTACCACCATCATCACTATCATCATCACTACCATCATCATCACTATCACCACCATCACTATCACCACCATCACTATCATCATCACTATCATCATCACTATCACCACCATCACTATCATCATCACTATCACCACCATCACTATCATCATCACTATCATCATCACTACCACCATCATCACTATCATCATCACTACCACCATCATCACTATCACCACCATCACTATCATTACCACTACCACCACCACCACTACCATCACTATTACCACCATCACTATCATCATCACTACCACCACCATCACTATCATCATCGCTACCACCACCATCACCACCATCACTATCACCATCACTACCACCACCATCACTATCACCACCATCGCTATCATCATCACTACCACCATCATCACATGTCATTCACATCTTGGCCACTATCAAATGGCTACTATGTATAATTAGTTACGTTGGTCCAATGTCGTCTCCAGTGATCTGTTCCACTATGATGCTGCTATCTAACTTGTTATCCAACTGCTTCAACAAGATCCTCTTAATGGACACATTACGTGGTAAGGTGTGGCTACTCCTGAAGTGCCTGGCTAAAGCCACCAATAGATGAAGTATGGATACCACGTCTTTATTGTGGACACCTACAATTAAAGCACATCCCAATATGGACTCAGCTAAATAACCACACCCACTTCTACAATTTAGCCAATCTACCTCATTCGTAATATTTACCAGACTCGCTATAACAAAGTGAAGCACACGGCTAATGAGTTTGAAAACGTTTCCATAATCATATATTACCACACCCATTTCCACAGTGACACGCCCCTTTCTTACTATCGACACTCCATTTGCCCGATCTGTCTGCCTCAGCTATTCCCAACTGTTTGTCTATCTTGTCCAAGAGATAGCGTAGCTTGTTCTTCTGCATGTAGGAGGACTGAGTCACTGGCACCACCTTCACCTCACCTTCCTTCATCAACACAGCTACACACATACACATGTAATGGTAAGCAACACAGCAACCATAACCATGGAAACTGAGTAACCATAGCAATAGTTAGGTTCTCATTCTCTGCTAGAATCACAGTGCAAAATGAACGTAAATTGTGAATAAGTTTGTGCATTAAAATAGTTCTACATGTGGGACTGGTCCCACAATTTGTACACTCAGTTATATAGTGTAGACTCACACAGTAACTCTCCCAGTATCTGTACACTCAGTTATATAGTGTAGACTCACACAGTAATTCTCCCAGTATCTGTACGCTCAGTTATATAGTGTAGACTCAACACTCAGTTTTATAGTGTAGACTCACACAGTAACTCTCCCAGTATCTGTCCATCAAACAAGTCCTCCACAATGTCTCGGACTATGATACGTCGTCCTTCTAGAGAGTCATTCAGCCAGACCAGCAATGTCTACACAACAAACAAACATTGAGTCACCATGGCTACATAAAAAAAGATGGGAAATACAGTAGGGTAGTTATGCGGCAGGTGAATATGTTCTGGACACTTGTAGCGTTCACTCACAGCTAATGAGAAATTAGGGGGACGAGACACACTCAGCTGGCCAGGTTCAAACAGGTAAAGGGACGTAATGTAAACATGTTAACTGAAATTCACATTCTCCCACACATTTAACATGCACACACACCACACAACGTCTACACACACCACACACCCACACACAAACTTACTGAGATTAGTTCAGTCACCCCAAGTTCCTCTAAAGCTCTGGGAGCAAGCACCAGCCTCTGTTCTCCCACCACTAGCATGCACACGCACACAGACACACAGCAGAGTACAGTGTGAACACATAACCTGTATTCAAACACTCACCCATAACTTCACTGTCCTCATTCCATTCCAAGAGTTTGCTGGGGTCATCCACCTGAAGTGAAATTGCCTTAGCACTTTCTTTGTCCAATTCTTGAACTAGAGGAAGAAATAAAATGCCGATTTTAAAAATACCCAACTTTAGAAACGCACACACTTACTCTCTTGAGTGTCTCTGGAACGGAACAGAGTGTTAAACTTAGTGGCCATTTCCAGCGCGTAGTCCTCGACTACACAGAAAAAAATTATACCAGCAAAGTCGCGGACATCTCCTTTTTTGTGCTTTCGCTCACTCTGATAAACCACGCCCATACTGCGACGTCACATGTTGATCGTGAAAATTGTATTGCGGTAAGGTAAAGGGATCTCCATAGTTCATTTGTACTATAATATATCGGATCGTGCATGTGTGTGAGGCGGGCCTTGTGTGGTGGCATGTTATCTGTTGAACGTGGACTTAAGCTTTGTGAAACTCTTGCCTTCCCTTTTGAAACTCCATCTTTCCTCGATGATTCCACCTGCTTTTAACTACAATAATCGCCTTCTACTAATTGTGATGACACTTTATCCATTCAGCTAATGATGATGCTTTACCAAACTGTTCAGCTCATGAATTATTCATGAACACACCATCGTTGTCTCTGACAGAAAGTGAATTATTATTATATAGTGATGATGATTTTGGTCTATTAAAAGATTCAGCTCTAGTGGTTAAATGTAAAACTCCTGAATGTTGGATTTGTTTGTTTTTAGGACATATTCAGTCGAACTTCCGAATAAAGGACAAAATGGGAACACCAGTTTTGTCCATTGTTGAGAAGCTGTTCCTTCTCGGAAACCATCCCTTTTTGACTGTTTATCTAATATTTGATTGTACAATGTGTATTAGACTATCTGAATTGAGTGAAAAATAAATAAATAAAATAATAGAACATAGTATACTGGCTTTTTTTGAACAAAAAAAATCATATCAATTAGTCTTGTTTTAACAATGAAAATTGTTTAATCACAATACTATTTATAGTTGGCCCTTACTCTCTGCGGTTAGAAATACACTTCATCTACAGCCTCTGTGGACCCGAGATAGAACTTGTTGATTCATTAAAATTTCCAGAACTGTAGTAAATTTTGATATGTGTCAATGAATGCCCATTAAGTGAAGCACTTTTTGTATGATGTAGTAATAGTGGGAGTTCTGTTCTGTCCGTTGTCCGGAACTCGGAAGGTCCGCATCTCAGAAGCTCCTAATATAGCTACAATTTTCAATAGGAAATCCATCCGTAGTTTGTGTTTGTCCGCTGTATCGTGGTTGTCCGTTTTTCGGAAGGTCCGTTGAACAAGGTCCGACTGTATTCAGAGATTTTGTCCCAGACAGAACAGGTCCCAGTATGTGCTAAGTCATGGAAGAAGAAGCCAGTCTGAAGGTGAAGGTAAGGGAGAATTCCCTGTATCTACAGGTAAGAAGAGCAACTATGTGTGTGTGGTGTACTGCACATTCCTCAGCGAGCATGCAATCTGTTCTTCATAGAGCAGCACCAAAGAAAGGCAACACTGTGAAATTTGGGGAGCCAAAATGCTGGATTGAAGATTCATTGGTAAAATTGAAGGGAATGGGTCAAGCTTATGGAAAGTTGTATCAATTGAAATGCAAGGTTATTATAGCTCAAGAAAAAGCATCGGTAGTGTCTGGAGATGTGTCAGATATACATTTGTAGCATCAAAAAAGGTTAGGTCATTGGAACAGTCAACTTTATGTACTTGTGGATTGACAGCTTGTGGGTGGTATCACATTACCAGGAGCTGCACAATTATCACTCTTTGAAGGTTGTGTTGAAGGGAAGATGGAGCACAAGTTGTTTAAGTCACTTACGTATAAGCAGTCAAAGAAAACTTGGTTTAATCCACAATGATGTGTGCTGTCTATTTCAAGTGGAATCAGTCAGTGGGAGGTAGTCCATATTTTGTCACATTTATTGACAACTTTACAAAGTTTGTCTCAGTTCATTTTAGCTATAGAGTAAAACTGAAGGTTTTTGAAAATTAAACTCTTTGAAGTGATGGTGTCAAATTAGTGCTGTGAACTTATAGCTGCACTCGGGACAGACAATGGAGGTGAATATGTGTCAAAGGATTTTGAAAACTATCTTACCTCAAAAGGAGTTGAACGTCAACTTACCACACCACACTCGCTTCAACAGAATGGGGTCACTGAAAGACTTGGCCACTATTTGTAGAATCAGCTAGGTCTATGCTATCACATTCAAAGCTACCAAAGAAATTGTGAACTGAAGCAATCACCTCTGTATGTATATGTGAGTAATCACCTCTGTATGTATATGTGAGTAATCACCTCTGTATGTATATGTGAGTAATCACCTCTGTATGTATATGTGAGTAATCACCTCTGTATGTATATGTGAGCAGCAATCACCTCTGTATGTATATGTGAGCAATCACCTCTGTATGTATATGTGAGTAATCACCTCTGTATGTATATGTGAGTAATCACCTCTGTATGTATATGTGAGCAGCAATCACCTCTGTATGTATATGTGAGCAGCAATCACCTCTGTATGTATATGTGAGTAATCACCTCTGTATGTATATGTGAGCAGCAATCACCTCTGTATGTATATGTGCAGTAATCACCTCTGTATGTATATGTGAGTAATCACCTCTGTATGTATATGTGAGTAATCACCTCTGTATGTATATGTGAGTAATCACCTCTGTATGTATATGTGAGTAATCACCTCTGTATGTATATGTGAGCAATCACCTCTGTATGTATATGTGAGTAATCACCTCTGTATGTATATGTGCAGTAATCACCTCTGTATGTATATGTGCAGTAATCACCTCTGTATGTATATGTGAGCAATCACCTCTGTATGTATATGTGAGCAGCAATCACCTCTGTATGTATATGTGAGTAATCACCTCTGTATGTATATGTGAGCAATCACCTCTGTATGTATATGTGAGTAACCACCTCTGTATGTGTGCAGTAATCACCTCTGTATGTATATGTGAGTAATCACCTCTGTATGTATATGTGAGTAATCACCTCTGTATGTATATGTGAGTAATCACCTCTGTATATATATGTGAGCAATCACCTCTGTATGTATATGTGAGTAATCACCTCTGTATGTATATGTGAGCAATCACCTCTGTATGTATATGTGCAGTAATCACCTCTGTATGTATATGTGAGCAATCACCTCTGTATGTATATGTGAGTAATCACCTCTGTATGTATATGTGAGCAATCACCTCTGTATGTATATGTGAGTAATCACCTCTGTATGTATATGTGAGCAGCAATCACCTCTGTATGTATATGTGAGTAATCACCTCTGTATGTATATGTGAGCAGCAATCACCTCTGTATGTATATGTGAGTAATCACCTCTGTATGTATATGTGAGCAGCAATCACCTCTGTATGTATATGTGAGTAATCACCTCTGTATGTATATGTGAGTAATCACCTCTGTATGTATATGTGCAGTAATCACCTCTGTATGTATATGTGAGTAATCACCTCTGTATGTATAGAGATGAAGAGTGGATCACTTTTCTTTGAGTAGTGGTAGCTATGAACACAAACCAAATGTTGCTCACCTCAGAGAGTTTGGATGTGCAACAAACTGCCATATTCCCAGTGCTGAAAGAAGAAAGTTTGACAAGAAGACTCAATGTAGCTATGTGTTTTGTTGGCTACAGCAAGAACTCTAAGGATTACAGACTGATGGATTTGAGCACAGAGAAATTTGTCACAAGAAGAGATGTGAGGTTGGCTTCAGAAGTTTCTATGAAAGTGGTGGATTGTGAGTTATTAACAAATGTCACTTCGTTTATCCTGCTGCCAAGCTCGGGCTGGTTGAAGCACAATCAGCACAATGACAGTAGTAACTGTTGTTTAATTGTTGTATAGAAATAATGGTTTTATTAATGCAGGCTAGTCACTCAAACCAATGCTTACCAAACTCCAAAACTTCATATGCTTAGTTCCCCTTGAATGTAGTTAAAATAGGGGTCTCTATATTTACCACGTCATTGTACCAATTACCTGCTAGCTAGTTAAGAAGTCTCACTGTTTCCCAGTGAGACTCACTATTTATAACTTACTGCACTATCTCACAAGTAACTTGTTTTCCACTAGTATTTTGCCGTAGGCACTGCTCATGTTATGAAATTCCATGGCAATTTTATCAACATTTAATTGTGGGGGTATTACGTAGTTAGACACAATAGAAATAGTCAGCGGAAAAGAAATGGCGAAAATGGGTGCACAGAGCTGCTGAAACAGCAAAATAAAACTGGTAAGGAGACAACAAATGAAAAAGACTGAAGAGCTAGAAAAAGCTGCTGCTGTAGAGCAGGTAAGGTGTAGTATTTATATCTAGAATCACATTTGTTAATTTACTACACTCTACAACTAGAGATTTTCTTTAGCCTTGCCCCTTTGCTTGCTTCACTGATTTCAATGGGTACTTGCACATCAGCCCTGCCCTGTACTGTCACCATCCACACCACACAGATAAATGCATGCACCTCTCACATGGCTTCAAATACTTAGCAACTATGATTCCAATTGCTACCTGAGAAGAAGCTTTTAGATGGGAAACATAATATGCCACCAACTGTAAAAACTACAAAGACTGACAGCTATTTCACAGAGGAACTATTAATCTAAAAAATGCCAGAAGTTCAATCAGAAAAAAAAGTTATACTGAGATTGCTTGATCATTTACTCAACAATCTGTATATTTAAACAACAATTTGTATATTTAAACAATCTGTATATTTAAACAACAATCTGTATATTTAAACAATCTGTATATTTAAACAACAATCTGTATATTTAAACAACAATCTATATACAATATATTGACATCTTACAACACGTCTTGCAATGAGGACAGATGATCAGTCTGAAATTAACAACAGTGGCTGAAGATCTTCCATCTCTGGTCCACTGATGGACTGTTAGCAGAATAAGGCGGAGTCAAGACTAAACAGCTAAACATGTGTTTACTTTTCTTGTACACCTCTAAGAGAAAGTGCACTTATTAAACAATAACATTCTTCAATATTTCGCATTGAAATGTATACTACACTATTCCTACAGGATATGAAAATATAAATTGTTGTGCAACCACTTTTTCCCTTTTAGCTACAATAATAATTTCTTCTCTCAATAAACATTCAGCCAATAGATGTTTAGAGGCCTTTTGGGTATGTTGTTCAAGAAAACCTCATCTTAGGAATTATTATTTGCAACATTAGGAGTCTCAACTGCTACACTACTACAATACCTGCTCAGCTGCGTGCAGAAAGAAAGTTGGGCGTGGCACTAGAACACGAGTAATGTAAATATTCACAATATGTCAAACTACATGAATTCACTGGCACGGGCTTCATGCAAACTATAGGGGCACTGGAACCCCCCCCCCCTCTAATTAGCTGATTGAATTTGTGTCAGTTATTATATAACATAATGAAAATGTAATAAGCCTGGTTAGTTTGTTACTGAAAACATTACAAAATCCCCCTCCTCCAGTGTGAAAATCCTGTATGAATCCCACATGGATTAAGACACACATTCCCATCCATAATAATACACCCCATTATGCTGTCATGGAGTTGGGACTCCCAAGTCATTACGAGGGTAGTAGGCGGAGTCAATAAAGTAGGGTGGAGTCATTGTGAGGTAGGTGGACGTCTATAATAAGATTATGAATTCTAAAAGTACAGGAAAATAATATCAGCTGAGCTTCAAAACTAAAATGGTTGGTGGTGTAATCAAAACTTTAGTTTGCATTAGAGAATAATAAAGATGCATATGAACAGACGTGAGTGAGTGGGTGGAGTTTGAAATGACGTATTCCAGGTGGGCGGGCAGAAGTAGAGAAGAGATGGAGACATGCATCACTGAGGGAGGGGCTGGTGATGAAAAGGGTGTGGTTTAACCATGTGATTAGGTTTCTTTGATTAGTCGGTAGAGACGATGTTTGGGTCCGTCAGTGTTGGTGACCACTTCAAAGACGTAGGCTAGGCACAGCAATGTGTCCTGGGTCTCTCTGTTGGTCACCACCTATAGTACACGACATGTACATGTCATCACATGACCATATATATCACATGACTATGTATAGGCAATCACACAACATATATACACCACTGTATAAATAGATGCATTTGTGAGGCAATACTACAGTGAATCCCTTCCATGTAAGAAAATTTGTTAGATCAAACAGAGACTAACACTGTCTGGGAAATCACCTACATGCACATACAATACCACTTTAATACAATGATAATGGAGACACATATGGTGAATTTTCTGGAGATACGCCTTTACTAATTAGATATAAATTACCCTTTACCGTAGTACTTATTCAGTAATCACAACCTAAACTAATTAACACCTTTTACCAATACACGCAGCATAAGCTTGTTATCACACT